>Ga0157364_1008874_pt1 | contig 10418 bp, 14 predicted proteins | sample AttsexASBM2_FD_111476 | JGI IMG/M metagenome (GOLD analysis project Ga0157364, IMG submission 111476) | Fungus gardens microbial communities from leaf cutter ant in Ribeirão Preto, State of São Paulo, Brazil - Atta sexdens ASBM2 | ecosystem: Host-associated > Fungi > Mycelium > Unclassified ... | reverse complement strand
TCTCGACAAAGATAAATTAAAAATTATACGTTCTGAATTTTGCAAGCTCAGCGCGGAGGATTTCGATCTTCTCACACGAAAAGGTGTCTTTCCGTACGAGTACATTGACTGCGTCGAAAAATTGCAGGACACGCGCTTACCACCGCGCGAATTATTTTTCAGTTCGTTGACAGGCAATACGTTTTCCGAGAGCGATTACGCTCACGCTGTGAACGTATGGCAGTGATTCTCTATCCGAACGGCGAGTACTTGAAAACTGATGTCTTGTTATTAGCCGATATTTTCGAAAATTTCCGCAATAGTTGCATCGCGAGTTACTGTCTCGATCCCGCGCATTATTATACATTGCCAGGTTTCACGTGGGACGCCATGCTGAAACATACACATGTAAGATTTGAGTTGCTCGTCGACATTGATATGATCATGTTCATTGAGCGCGATATACGTGGCGGTCTCAGTCAATGTTCCAGCAGATATGCACAGGCTAATAACAAGTATAATACATGCGTTCGTTCGATCCATCGAAACCATCGTCGTACTTTATGTACTACGATGTGAATAATTTGTACGGGCGATGTGTTAATCTTTGCCATACGCCGAATTTCAATGGATCGAAGACGCTGCGAACTTTGATGTGAGCGCGATCGCTCCGGATTCATCCACCGGTTATATTCTCGAGGTCGATCTCGAGTATCCGCAGCATCTACATGACCGACACACTGACCTTTCAGCCCAACGCGCGATAAACCGCAAGCGCGAAGATAAACTTCTAGCGATGTTGTACGATAAGCAGCGTTACGTCATCCACTATCGCAACCTGCAGCAATGTACTCGTCACGGTCTTCGCGTAACAAAAATCCACACAGGTGCTACAATTCGCTCAATCTCCATGACTCCGCGATTACATTGAACTCAATACACAATTTAGAACGCGCGCAAAAAACGATTTCGAAAAAAATTTGTATAAACTAATGAACAACGCGGTATTCGGTAAGACCATAGAGAATGTGCGCAATCACGTTGATGTAAAATTAATAACAAAATGGGACGAACGGCGCGGAGGCAATGATCGCGAAACCAAATTTTCACAGCCGCAGTGTCTTTGCGGAAAATTTGATCGCCGTCGAAATGCGCAAACTCGAGGTAAAGTTCAACAAGTCGATTTACGTGGATATGTGCATACTCGACATATCGAAAGTCTGCTTGTACGAATTTTACTACGAGTACATGTCATCGATGTATCGCGATAAATGCAAGATCATGTACACCGACAGTCTCATTTATCATATAGAATGTGACGATGTTTACAAGAATATGAAACGTGATATCGCTAGATTCGGCAGACAACGTGTATGGTATGCCTCTCGCGAACAAAAAAGTACTCGGCTTGATGAAGGATGAAAATAATGATGCGATAATGACCGAATTCATTGGACTGAGAGCGAAGATGTACGCGGTGAGAGTGGACGGCAAGAAGGACACTAAAAAGGTGAAAGGTATAAAGAATAACGTCGTAGCGCGAACGATAACGTTCGATGATTACATGCGGTGTTTGAACGAAGAAATCGAAATGACTCGCCATCAATTGTGTATACGATCTAAATTACACGAGGTGTACACAATATCCGAATCGAAAATCGTTCTAAGTCCATACGATAACAAACGGTACGTCCCGGACTCGACGGAGACGTTACCGTGGGGACATTAGCGAATACCTTTGTAATATATGTCACTATTATGTATTACTTATTGTAATTTACACTTTTTTCAAGTTTTATACAAGTATTATTAACATGTTTTTATGTAATAGTATTTATTATTAGTATTACGATTATTATACTTTCATATAATACATATCATATGTATTTAACATTTATATAGTATTTCAATTTTACATTTTATGTAGCCCATATTTCTTTTTATCATTTATGCATTATATATTACTATTATGTACCACTATTATTTTAATATACACGTAATGCATATTTTTTTTTTTACATAAATATTATTATTATGTTTTATGTAATACCATTTATTATATATTACTATTTTTTCATTTCATGTATCGTACATTTATATCTATATATTCCAAAACGAAGATGGAAAGGATAATAAAAAAAAAAAAAACGTTTATATATTTATATTGATATATTTTTTATGTGTAGAAATAAAAATACACGAATCAAAATTTTATCAAATGACATTGTTTTTGTGTATCCATGAATTGTGCGATCCATCAAATCCCAGCCATTTGACGTACACCTTATCTCCTTTCCTATGCAGTACTTTGTCCACAAGATACACGGATGAGTAGCGCAATGCAACTCATGCTCGTAAAACGCTCCAGCGACGGATTTTCCGCGATAATCCTCGAGTAGATAGATTACGGAATTGGTACGCTGTATCTTAACGATTGTAAACACCTCGGTGGTCCCTTCTCAAAAATCGTGTACTTGCTCACGCGTACCGAATCGCCCACTTTAAATTTTGACGGACCAGCAATCTTTATCGCGCTGTACACCGTGTCCAAGAGTCTTTCGGTGATCGCGGAAGTTACGTCAACAGGTCGCATGCCGATAATCCGATACTTACGCGCATTGTAATCTGACACGAGACGCGGTAGCTCATCGATCCACTTGCCGTTGAGTGTAAACATCTTCCACATGTTTTTGAGCGTGCGATTGAACCGCTCGACTACTGACGCTTTCAACGTCGAATATGTGAAATAGTGATTAATGTGTTTTTTCAAGATTTTCTGTACATCAGCGTTGTAAAATTCCTTCCCCATATCCGTTTGTAAATTTTTCGGACATCTTCCACTCGCTCGAATTATCTCAGCGATAACATCAGCCGTCTCGCTTCCACCCTTGCTCTTGAGCAGTATGGCCCACGCGTACTTGTCAACACATCGATGACGGTGAGTATGTAGTGATGGTTGAAGCCTGAGTACGGACACATCTCGACGATATCAGCCTGCCACAGATTGTATCCTCGAACTATAACGCGCCTTTGCGGAAAATTTCTTCTCGCCGGAGCATGCAATTCCTCGACGAATTGACGTCTCTCGGAGCTAATTTTTCTCTTTTCGCTGAATCTCTTTTTCATGATTCAACGCGTACACAGAGCAAAAGAATTTCTTTTTTTCTCACTGACACCACTCGACTGACTCATTTCTATACGCAATTTAATTTATAATAAGACCACCTTCGCGAAATTCGTCGATGATCGACAACATCTCGTTGTTGCCCGCTCGGTGCGAAGCGTCGAGCAATCGTAGACGATCCACCAGTTCGTTGGGATCATCCCAGTGCACGTAATCAATCGTCATTCTTGTCATTCAATATCATTGCATGAAGTAATCCCTTTCCAGATTTCTTCTTCTGTTTGGTTCTTGTCTTGGATGTGATCGACATTAACGGCGCGATTACGTATTTGTACTTGTATCCCCTCAATAATCGGCCCTGCGATTGATGCTTGTGTTTGTGCGCGTTCGTTGCCAGCAGCATGCTCTTGTACTTGTTCATATCGTCTTCCGTATAAAGGAGATCATCGGGAATTCTCTTGAAAATCAACTCATAAAGACCAGGTGTACCGACGTATCGTACACCATTGATAACTATGTTGTCCGCATCATCCACGTCGAAATGTTTATTGTCAAACATCAATCCATCCTTGTGTAGGTAAGCGCCGTACATATAATCTACATCGCTCTTCTGTTTATCTCACGTTCTTCTCAGAATAGTCTCGACGTACTTTTGACCCAGCGGGCCTAAGCTGGCTCGTAATGCTTCTCGACCTTTCGAAAACATTGTTCAACGACTCTATCGTCGGTATTTTGCTACGCAGTATGGAAGTTATCGGCTGTACACGATCGTGCGATCGATTTACGCGGGATCGCGGAACGCTCGAACGTCTTGCTTTCTCTTCCTTCTCCTCCTCTTCCTCCTCCTCCTCCTCTTTTCTCTCACGCTTGGAAGCAGATGCTACGTTATTGTCGCGCGACTGTCTCTTTATCGCGCGCACGGGACTGTCAACAATCTGCTGCAGAGGTTTGATAATAGGTTTAAAATACCTGTCCAATGCCATGTCCTCCTCGATTCTATCGGTCTTTAGAGCGCGATGTTTCTTGCGGATCGACTTGCTCGTCTTCTCAATCTCCCGCAATTTTTTCACGCGCGCGCACATCAGTCATGTTCATCTCTGGCGAAGTATCGACAACAACTAGTCACGTTACAGTATCGCGAACTCGTTAAATTCCTTTCTGTATCTCCCGTCTTTAAGTGCACTGTCCTTGTCTATCACTAAAAATCCATGTTTTTTTTGCCAATAGTCGCGACACACAAAAAAATTCATCGTACGACATATCGGTATTCACATGATCGTTGTAAACGTGTTTCAAGTTGGTACAATCCTGTTTGAACAGGATCAACAGGTTCGCATTGTCGCGTATTAGATGTTTAGGTATCTTCGCGTACGTCTGACAGAGATAGAAGCAGTCAATGTTCGAATGGCGACCCATCGAAAAATATTCTCTCACCGCCTGCTTGTCGCATGCTATGTCATCAAAGATAAAAATAGAATTTGGGCGCGCCTCGCTCGGTGGAACGACATCGCTGTTGTTGGAGAACGTTAAGTAGTAGCCGATTTCGTCGATAGACGTAAATAAATTTTCGAGATATCTTTGGCTGTTGCAGCGATTTTGAGTAGACGTACATATTCTCAAAACGTATGCCGTTTGAATTCTCGAGCAAGAGAATGTGAACGTGTTATGAGAACGTTGGTTTTACCACAATTCGACAGGCCGCAAATGATCGCGCGTATAGTACTCGGCAGTATTTCGCCGTGCTTGCGCTTCTCCGCGCTGCTTCCCATCATTCGTGATTTCGCGTCACAATTTGTGATGTGTGTCGTTAATGGTTGCAGCACGAATTTCATGTTCATACTAAAGACTGTGCGCTTTCGAATGACTACTTAAAGGTGCACGAATCCACGAATCGCGCAGTAGCAAAATGTATCTTGCGCTGTGTCCTTCCGATATTCGAGACTTGAGAGTCGAGCAACTGCAATATATACTGAGGTCGTACTCTTATGCGTGTACAGCGATTACATCGAACACGTCTGGGACAAGCTTCCGGAACACGTGAAAGCAGATTCGGAGGTTCGAACCTATCGTCGCTGCGACGAGCACTACAATCAATCGTGGCAGCGAACACACAGCCCTGCATCGAAGATAAAGGACTGTAACGAATGTTAGCGTCGCGCGGTCTGTTGAATCGAGCGATAAACGCGCTTCCTTTCGAGTTACATATTCCGAGCTACCAGTTTTGCGGCCCGGGCACTCGGCTTACGAAGCGACTAGCCAGAGGTGACGAGGGCATAAATCTGCTGGACGCGGCGTGCCGAGAACACGACATTGCGTATTCTCGGAGCAACGATCTCACCGATAGACACGCGGCGAACAAGGTACTCGCCGATAAAGCGCTAGGACGCGTCGTCGCGAGAGATTCGGCTCTGAGCGAGAGAGCAGCCGCAGCTGCCGTCTGGGCAGCGATGAAAGCCAAGACTAAGATCGGCATGGGCATGAAACCGAAGAAGACGACGAAAAAAAAGATGGTGAAAAAGCGGATATTTCCAACAGCGAAACGAGGTGGTGCGTTACCATTTCTATCAATATTGGATGCGCTCGAATCCTGGAACGGCCAGCGTGGCGAAAGCGGTAAATGACAGCAAAGTCGCGCGACATCAACTCGAAGAGCTGCAACGTCATGATCGCGCGATGGAGTAGGGTCGCGGACTATATCTCGCTCCGTACAAATACGAATCTCGGCCCATACAAACATGGACAGGGTGTAGCTGCAAAGAAAAAAAAAAAACGTCGAAAAGACGATTAAAATGCCATCTGATGCAACTACCAATGTGCAATTGAATGAGTTCGCGAGATGTATACGCGTACCATACTTTAGAGGCGTTTTTATGCGTAACACGTTACCGACGAGCGGCGCACACTGAAACGAAAGCGGTTTCGTGAATCTGGACAATGCGACGGGGCCTGATATTCACTGAGTAGCGTACGTGAAGAGAAACAACTGCGTCGTGTACTTTGACAGTTTCGGTATCTTCGACCGCCCAAGGAACTGCGATATTTCAGGAACGATGCTATGACGATAGAGTACAATCGCACATCCTATCAGAGCTTCTGTGAACAGATGTGCCTATGGTTTCTACAAACGGACGCGTGTGAATTTACAAAGCTCGACGAGATGCTGTGAAATCTTAGTATTAGTCGAACGCTTTTTCCGTCATGTCGTTGACGCTTACGCTGAGCAGGAAGAGCACCATCCTTGCGGCGAACTACTTTCCTGCCATAGATTTGAGTGATGGAGATTACGAGCTCGATCTGGCGATTTTTGAGACTTATCACGATATCGAATGTGAATGAAACGAACAACAAATTTTATTTCGCCAAAGATGACATGGAAATTACAATTCTCGAAGGTTCATATGAAGTGCGAGACATAAATGAATTTTTGAAACGCGCGATTTTACAGAAACGTTCACACCGCGACGCGCTTGAAACCATTGATGTAATGCGTGATGACAACAACAATAACAACAATGACACTAATGACGATAATAGTGAAGGTGGAGAATACCCGATTACGCTCCGCGCAAATTATAACACGATGACATGCGAGATTAGATGTACATACAGAATAAACTTTGGCAAGCCCAACAGCATTGGATCGCTGTTGGGATTCTCATCGAAGCGTATACTGCGACCGCGAAGGTGGCACGAATCGGACGTGTCGATCAATATAATGAATGTAAACGTTATCCGCGTAGAGTGTAACGTAACCGCGGGCGCGTACGGCAACGGCAAAAACGTGCACACGATACACGAATTTTCGCCGAGTGTGCCTTCAGGATATAAGATATCGGAGAGGCCGGCGCAGATCATTTACCTGCCGATCATCGCACGGAACATTACGAATCTAACAATACGCATCGTCGATCAGAACGGACGATTGCTCGATTTTCGAGGAGAAGAGATCACCGTTAGACTGCACATACGACGACGACAGTGATAACGCGAGCGTGAGATGCTGAACGGAACGGAGCGTACGCAGAGAGATAATTCTTTACAAGGCCAGTGACGTCACAGTTCGATAACACTCGCTCATCCAGCTGCATCAGACAAAAGAAGAAGAAAAAGAAGAAGCTTAGCGTGTCAAATGTTACATTTTTAAAGTCTTTGGGATTCGCGGTACGCAACATTTGAGATGACTGATATCCTAAACATTAAAGACGAGCCGATCTTCGACGATCGCATCGTCAAGATTGATACTCACACGTACAGCCCATTCGCCAACATAACGTTCGGGTATAGCGATGAAATAAGAATACCCATACAGCAACAGGATCTGTACACACTACCGTATGAAAGCTTTCTGTACATCGAGGGAAAACTGACGAAGAACAAAGTGGTCCAGAGTGCTCATGTGACATTGGGAAATAATTGCGTCGCATTAATTTTCGAAGAGATTCGATATGAACTCAACGGTGTGAAGATTGATCGTAACAGAAACGTGCATAATTAGCACACTCAAAAACTATGTAACAGTGTCATCGACAGAAGCGTGATTCTGCGAAATGCCGGCTGAGATGCGCAGACTGCGGCCGGAAATTTATTTTCTGTGTACCGCTCTACGTACTGCTGGGATTTTGCGAAGATTATAAACGCGTGGTGATCAACCTCGTCACGAGTTGATTTTAATACGAGCGCGTAATGACAACAATTGTCTGATGGGAGATCCGGCGACAGAACCAAAACCGCTCGAATTATTCAAAGTACAGTGGCGAATGCCGCACGTGTTATTGAGCGAGATAAATAAGTTGTCGATGCTACACGCTTTGGAAAGCGGACGATATCTGAGCATGACTTTTCGCTCGTAGGATCTGTACGAGTTTCCGCTCTTGCAGAGCACAACCAAATATTCGTGGGCCATCAAGACGGCTACTCAACTCAAAAAGCCACGCTACGTCATTTTCGCTGTAAACAGATCGAAAAAACGTCATGTCTGAAGATATAAGTCGATTCGACGATTGCAAATTAACTAATATGAAACTCTATCTGAATTCGGAATGTTATCCGTATGATGACTTGAATTTGGATTTTGATAAAAACAGATGTGCGATTCTGTATGATTTGTTTCTGCTGTACGCGTGTTTCTGCAAGGGCTATTATGGATAGTAATAGAGTACCTCGAGCCGAGTCTCACCTTTATGACTTTTTTACGTAATGCCCCGTTCGTGATCATCGATTGCTCTCGACAGAACAAATTGGTCAAGAGTGGCACTGTGGACGTGCGATTAGACTTTGAATGTAAGGAGAACGTGCCCCAAATACAACAGCCTATTGTCTCATCATATACGTGGTTTAGTATAATCCATTGACCAACGTTGTGCGCAAAATCACCTAAGCGCACTTCCGACATGATATAAAATCTACGATACGTATTCGACCGCAATCGATCGCAATCTTCTCAACAACATGCCAACGTTCGTGGATTTGCAAAGATTCATCGTTAACAAAAAATTTATTGTGAAGGAAGTAGCGGTGTTGAAACAGGGGACTGTTCTCACACATTACATTTTTACAAGTCCTGTATCATGGAAATTTTTGACAAGATCCGACAGGTCTTGCGCTTCCTGATTGAGTGTTTATTACCATGGATTGCGGTGGGAGGACGGAATGGTCCCGTACAACGAGGCGAAACGCCTGATTACGACAGCTGTATTTGAACATGATGTTATCGTGTATATTAAGAGACAAACTGTCGCTGTTTCTCGTGAAAGAGCCTCTACGAGCAATGGAATATTTACAAGATGCTACGAAACGAATATAAAGATAATTTTATAAGCATTGGACCGCTAATCTTCAACGTTTGCACGCTGAATGATGAATGATGCTACGCTCGTACGTCTCGATTCTTCATCCGTACGCATTACGATGACGGAAACGACGCTACGACGTATGTTTGAATTTGGCGGATGTATCGACGTAATGTTCGAGCGATTAGCCCGACTCGTCGATACGGTTGATGCTAAGTATACGCGATTTTCCAACATCGCGTCTGAGAACGCTATACGTGATAGCAACAGTTTCAATGGGCATCACTCGTCGATTGCGAACTATTGGCTTTAGCTTTTAATACGTACAAAAAAAGAAACGATGTAATAACATGTGAATAAAAAATTGTTTCGTTCCCATTATTATATATGTACTATACTTTCTTTATTTTCCATCCATTCACCCATCCATTCATTCTATATCTCGACACGCCATCGTACTCTGTTTTAGATAAATAACAGTCACGTTTGTTTTTTTTGTCGTATCACGAATCATATACGTATGTACACACTTACGCATGTATGTACGTATGTATGTATATATGTATGAACGTATGTATATTTCCACGTAAGAAAAAAAAAGGAATTATAGATGTGAAAATAATGCAGCGTGAACTTTCAGCAATTCGATGGTGCAAATAATCGCGGCTACTATATATTAAGCTACTCTTATAAAGTGCTGCACGATATAAGCGATACTTTTCTCGTGACGGTACTTATGATCTGAATTGTTTTATATACAATTATCGCCTAAAGATAATCCTAGATCCCTTCGCTATAGCGAAGGTTGAGTCTTAGCGTCAGTTTGTCTTGCATTGTCCGCGCGCAATCAGCTGTTATTGTATTATCATTTTTGGAAAATATGATCCGGCTTCAAACGCGCAATTGAGTTTATGTTACTTTTTTTCTACATATTGTTTTTTGTTACTCACCGCATAAGTGACATTTTCGATTCTGGCCGTATCGACTCTGTGTTAGAATCAGGACCATTCACACAAAGAAGAAGTTTGTCTTGCGCGTTTTGTCCGCGCGCGATCGGATATTATTGCATTATCATCATTTTTCTCAGTGTGCAAAAAGTATTTTGCCGCTTAAAGTTATATTAAGTGATGAGGGTGATAGTGAAACTTAATGACAGTTATAGACATTAATGTGGGTTTTTTTTTTTAAAATAACTTTCACTCTCACGCAATAATGAGCAACCTCAGAGAACTTCTAGAGATCTACTACGAGTATCCCGTTGAGGGGGGAAGTAATTTTTTTCTTTCCATTTTTTTTGTTGCTATATGCTTATAACGCTTTTTTATTTTTCTTTTTCCAGTACATTATGGTCGACAACCAAAGGGTTGTCGACTACAGTTGCTGAATGAAGTGGGGATCCTAATAATCCCTTTGGTAAGTTCTGTTTAAATTTTAAAAATATAAATTATAGGATATTTTTCTAATTATCTTTTTTTTTTTAATTTACTTTGTTATACTTTTTTCCAGAGGACACATCGTAGCCACAT
>Ga0157364_1008873_pt1 | contig 10419 bp, 8 predicted proteins | sample AttsexASBM2_FD_111476 | JGI IMG/M metagenome (GOLD analysis project Ga0157364, IMG submission 111476) | Fungus gardens microbial communities from leaf cutter ant in Ribeirão Preto, State of São Paulo, Brazil - Atta sexdens ASBM2 | ecosystem: Host-associated > Fungi > Mycelium > Unclassified ... | reverse complement strand
TGTATATCAAAACTGATTTCCCCAGAGGACATTCAACTTCTCTGAGTCTCAATAGTTCCAGAGGAATGTCTGTTAATTCTGCTGTTTCTTCCATGGATTATGGAGATCATGTACAAGCCCAAGTTAACAATATAACTTGGGCAAATGGAGAGGTTCAAAGTCCCTCTTTGTTCTATGCATCTCTGAAGAAGGCAACATCAGACACTGTAAACATGGGGCTTGCAGTCGAGTCCATACATGTACCTCATGCAGTGGAAATTAATAGTGTAAATGCTTCTTAAGATTTGGATGCTTTGGTTATTCTGTACCAGGCCAATCAACCTGCAGACCCACAACTATGGGATGGTAACTTTTTTTCTATTTCTTTATTTGGGGTAGATGAGTACTTAGAAGGAGATGCTAAGAATGTCATGTGCTCTCTTCTCAGGATGGTAGTATTCATCAAGCAATGTTTATTAAGAAACAGGATAGCTAAAAACATCGCACAAATTTCAGAGTTTGGGTTCATGGCTTGGGAATTTTTATCTACCATCTATGAGTCCAGATAGGGCAAATTAACAGCTAATAAGAATAATAAGACTTTTAGACAATATGTGTCTTCACAGTTCAACAAGACACCCACAAAAAACACAACCATTAACAAACTGTTAAAATGCAAATAAGCCAATATCTCAAGAATTTCTCTGCCCATTTCTCCTAGGCCTAACAAAAGTATTTTGGCCAAGTCAAAATTTTTCAAAAAGAACTAATCTTTGAACTTAGCCCCTAACTTCAATAACTAGTCATATATGTACACTTTTAAAAGTAATATCAAAGAGATCATCAAGATCAAAGATGCTTTTTCAAAGCTATCTTCTGATAAGATCACAAAAATCTACAATGTCATGAATAATATAAACCAAAAAAGTAAACCTAAGTTCAACATAATGACTAAAGGTCCATCAAGAAAGCAGATTATTATATCTATGAGTATGAATAGTGCTAAAAGAGTCATGACATAATCCAATGCACATATTGCAAACATCAACAGATTATTAAAAGGTGTAAAATCTAAAATTTCTGCTGACTACATTTACTCTGATAACAAGAGAATTGTTATTATGACTAACAAGATAGCTACCTTCTCTTATCTGAATATAGTGGAGAAGTATATGAAAGAATTGAATGATATTGACTTGAACAATATAAGCCCAAAGCTTCCACAATCCAAGTCCTATCTTAAAATTCTAGGTATTCCATACTTCCTAGCAGATACTAATCTTTCTGTTATGCCAGACATCAATTATTAAAAGAGTAATCAAGTGTATTCACATTTTTAACAACATAGTTCTAGCTTTTTATCCTTGAGTTATCAAGATATATCCTAAATCTGACATGGCCATGATATAGGTTGACATTTGGGATTCACAAGATAGTACAAAAAAAAAATGCCTTATTAATAGATGTTTTAATATAAGATGGCATATTGCTACAATTAGAGAAATAAATATGAATCCTAGTATTTTTTAATGTAAGAACTGCTAAAAGTGAGGTCACATCACATATATGTGTCATATGTATGGATCAAAGTATCAAAAATGCAATAGTCTGCACAAACTTGAACATTACAGAGAAATAGCATAGTTATCAGACTTGTAAAGCTTAAACCTAACTTTTTTTTAATTTTTCTTTTAATTTTTCTTTTCTTTTCTTTTTCTTTTGTTTTAGAACTGGGGTTAGGATCAAGTGACATCACAATCATACTGTCACACAAAAGTCACAGTCATAGTAATAGCCACATAGTCATGAGGTTGCAAAGAACATAGTAGAAGGTTTGAGAATAATAATATCATGCAATGTGTATAATACATGTTGATCTCATGGCTAACACATGGTCATTTAGAGTAGGTATCACAAACTTCATTTAGCTCCTATCTCTACAACCAGTAGACCAATTTTCACAAACTAAGTTGTTTTGTAAAGCCCCAAATAAGAGCTATCTATATATATGTGGGATGTACAAAAGCAGCAACAAACAACTGAGATATAGGCCATTAGCAACTATAAAAGCTTTGTTTGCTAATATCTTATGAACAGCTAGATAGATTCACATGATTAGACTTATATTGGAAAGCACTCATCAAACTATTTCTAATAATATATAGTATATCTCAAAGTGATAAGTATTGATAGAGATACAAGCATATCAATGTAGTAACATAATTAGTTACCTTCTATAATTAGCCTAATAGCTGCTATAACAGATGACAGCTCCCATCAGGTACAAGTTTTGATCATGTGATGGAAATAGCTTGCACACAGACTATCACTCTTTTGTATATATACTTCTGTGTTTAAGAATTAGACTTCAGACTTAATAACATCAATTTACATCATTTATTATCAATCTTTATCCTTTATTATCTGTATTGATCTTAATTATTATTATTAAACTTCTGAATTACTCCCAAACCTCTAAGAGTGTATTCAAGGTTCAGATATCATAAATAAGTAAGTAGTTTATTTTGTGATATTAGGCTAAAGAAGCAGAGCATAGACCATAGCTAGTTAGTATATTGTTATAGTGTACTTGGATACTAACATTTTTTTTCTTTTATCTATTTTTCTTGATTTAATATTTCTTTTCTTTTGATTTTATTTTTATTTTTATTTTTATTAACAATGAAGAGTCATATGACTGTGGTCACATGACATATTACATGATGTGAGGCCATAGGCCTATACTAGACAAGAGTGGATTAGAAGGATGATATTAAGAAGTATATTAACAGTATATCTACCTTATAGTGTATACATGGTGCACTTATGGACAACATATAGACTTTAGGGTAGGGTTAATTATTAGTAGTATGAACCATCTGTAATTTATATAAATGGGATAGTAATTCAGTAGAGATTTCTTGTTGAGTTCTCTTGTAATTTCCACAATGATATCTGCCCTTGAAATTTATTGATTGTGCTTCTATTAGTTTTGTGACTAGTGGTTGCCACAACATATATATAGGTAGATATCTTATACTAAGAGCTCCATTAAGTTTTCTTGTATTGACCTAATACAAGATTCTTTTATTGACCAACCCTAAGGTCTTTAAGTTGTAACAATAGTATTACAAAGCTAATTTCAAGACAAATCCTCTGCAGCTTGAAACAAAGAAAAGAAAATCTTGTACTCATTCTTTCAAGTGTATTAACTACAAGAGTAAATATTAGACAAACAGTAACAACTGTTTCTTCTAGAAATACAGATTTAACTGAGATTTGTTAAGAATAGACTAACTATTGAACTAGTTACATTCAAAGTGCACATTATCAAGATTAGCTTTGACATCTGGCTGGTGCTATATATATACTTCATATTATACTCCTGACAAGATTGATACAACAAAAAGTTACATAAGCTCTGAAAACTTAAAGCCAATTCAATTTGCTCATCTGTGAGTAAGATAAAATAATGATTTTAAAATTCTTCAAAATATTTTTATTCAAGAACTTTCCTAGTTGATTATTCATAGTATTCTAAGCTCTATATCTGAAGAAGAAGAAGATATTGTAGGAGCTCTCAATTATCTGTCATAGACTATATTTATGAGATTATTACATATTGAGAACAATCATCCAAGAGTTCTCACTTACATTAATATCAGGTTGATAAAGCTATGTTTTTCACTTAGAAAAGATATTTTCAATCATAAAGATATAAATATCATTTTTTTTTTTAATTGGAGTATTATGTGTTTCATTATTAATGTTTATTTAGATGATCAACAATCTGCCTTAAAGTATATAAAAAATACTGAGGTGAATTTGAATAATGTCTTAATCATAATAGAAGATTTAAGTATTAGAGATAACAATTGGGACCTCTCATATTCACATCATTTGACTTAGGGAAATAGCTAATAGTTTCTATCTAGAACTATTATTGCCTATTAATCAAGTATATACTTAATATATAGATAACCCTTAAGATTCAAATTTGGTATTAGATCTAATGTTTCTTCATACAAATGTGGAGGAATTTAACAATCACATGATCTCACTAGACCTTCAAAGTCTACCTGGCCACACTTCTTTATCTGTCTGCATTATCATTGAAAAAGAAACCATCTAAGATAGAAAACAAGCTATTGTTAAGAATAGTAAGGAAGAAAAAGAATTTATCAATGAACTAAGGAATAGGATAAGTTGTATCAATATAATAAATATCTATGATTATAAAATACTGGAAGAAGTAACTCAAGAGTTCACTTTTATTACAAAGAAGCTTTGGTACAAATATTCCAAATATGTCAACATTACTACATACTCAAAAGCATGGTGAAATAAGGAATGCAATAGGAATCTGACTAAGTATTGAACATCTAGAAGAAGAACAGACTGGATTAAATACAGAAAAACAGTAAAAATGGCTAAACAAATCTTTTTTGACAACAGAATTCAGAAAATTACATTGACTAACAAAATACTATGAGATTTGATGAATTGGATCAAGAAACACAAATTACCAGCTATGAAAGCCACCAAGTTCAACAGGTGTTCTTACAACAAGTTGAATAATCTGTAGTAAGCATTTTATCAATCCTATAATACAGCTCAAGACAAACTAATCAATCTTTAACTTCTGGGTGAAATTCTGTTGCACTAACAAGCAAAATGGCCTTCTTTCTCCAAAGCCAAATTTATCAATGCTATCAATAAATGTAGTAGTTTATCTATACCAGATTCAGACCATATTTCTTAGAGTTATCTTAAGACTTTAATAAGTGATACTAAGTGTGTTGCTAATATTGTTAATATACTGAATTTATGTATTGATCTCAGTTATCAGCCTTCTTATTTTAAAATGTCAATGTCAATTATTATTCCAAAGCATAACAAGCCATTGTATGATATTTCGAAAACATTTTGGCCCATTATTCTTCTTAATACAATAGGAAAACTTATTAAAAAAGCTATAAACAGTAGACTGTAAGTCCACTCTGTTACAAACTTCATTCAGCTTGTATCTTCACAACCAGTAGATTAATTTTCATAAACTAAGTTACACTGGAAAGCAACAAATGAGGGCTATCTGCACATACATGGAATGTACAAAAATAACAACAAATAACTGAGATATTAGGCCATCAGTAACTGTAGAAGTTTTGTGAGCTAACATCTCATAAATGGCTAGATAGATTCACATGATTAGACTTGTATTGGAAAGTGCTTATCAAACCATTCCTAATAATATATAGTATATCTCAAAGTGATAAGTATTGATAGAGATACAAGCATATCAATATAGTAACATAATTAGTTATCTTCTAAAATTAGCCTGACATCTGCTGTAATAGATAACAGCCCCCATCAGATATAAGTTTTGATTATATAATGGAAATGGCTTGCATACAGACCATTACTATTTTTTATAAATACTTCTGTATCTAAGGATTAGATCTCAAACTTAACAATATCATTTATTATTAATTTTCATCAGTTTTTATAAATTATTCTTATTAATCTTAATTATTATTGTCATTATTATTGAACTTCTGAATTACTTCTAGACCTCTGAAATCTGAGAGTACACCCAAGATTTAGATATCACAAATAAGTGAGTAGTTCATTTTTTGATAGATAATTTCTTTCCAGTATTACTCATTTTGTTCTCTATTGGATTGAAGAGTCTTGTAATATGATAGTGGATAGAATAGCATGGTCTTTACTGAAGCTTGTAATAATTTCATAGCCTTCTCCAAATTATTGACTTGATTTTATATGAATATTAGTTCAAAGATTTTTGTCTGCTTGACTTTAATGGTATATTATAAGGTTTGTACAGAAATACTTTTTCATCTTGTACTCTGTCTTCTTTTTATTTTCCTTTGTTAACTACCATAAATTGTGCTATGTCTTAATGTGTATCTTGATATGTGTCTTGGATTATCTTTATATAATCATTTACTTGAGAATTTCTTTTTTCTTTATACTTGTCTAATTCATCAACTAATAGTATTTGGATATGATGCACTTGGTTTTTCATATTTCCTTGGATAATGTTTTATAGGTCTTCTGATATACTAAATATATCTTCTACTGTTTGTATTCTGTATTTATTACTTGCTTGTAAAATTGTGGTTTTAATCTCTGCTAATTGAGTATTTGTGACTTTAGCTAATTTGATGATGTTCTAGAGTTGGAGTTGAATATTAGCCATTATTTCTATCCCTCTTATAATTTTATGGTATTTCCTTATCCAATCCTTCCTTTTGCTATTTAACATGGTGATTAGGTTCATGTTGTTAACTGTGTGAGAAACATAGAGATTAGAGGAAGTGGGTATGTTAATGGATTGTTGAGTCATTTAGATGGATTTCTCATTATTTAATGAACTTTAAGATGTCAAGTTGAGGTTTTACCTCCTTCTTTTATAGATTTCAACCCAAAATCCTTGTCTAATAGTTTGTCACATGCAAGTCCACTCGTCTGGAAATACATCTCTGCAGTGAAGTCACCTCCAAATCATACAAGCCCACCTTCCATGGCAGCCACCTTTCTTGCAACACATCTTATGGTAGTGCTACAACCATCCAGGTATTCTGTCTTCCACAGCAGAGATACTCCTATTCAACTCAGTCTTCCATAACAGAGTTACTCCTATCAGTGTCTCAACACTGAAACTTCTGCTCGGGGTAATAGGGGTTTTACCACTGAAACCCTGAGCATCTCCTAAACTATCAGTTTGTATATAAGACTAGTAGTTACATTGTAATTTGCTAGTCTGATAATTGATGAAGATAATCTCTTATTGAACTCAATCTCCGGTGTTTAACGGCAACACACTAATCAGTACTCACTTCTACTTGGACTTTCTTCCCTTTATCTGAAGTTGTGACCATGTGGCAGACAGATAGTGCAGCACATAAGCTGAAGCCAAGGTCGTTCCACAAGTCTGCTCATCTCCGAGTCTATTCTATGGACTTTCATCCCGGTATGAACTGTACCTGACATAGTCTTTAATTGTTTTTTTGGCATGTGGTAACTCTGTTTCAGATATTCACTAATTATGTTCATTTCCATATCCTTTCTAATATACCAAGAATTGTGTGCTGCATTCTCATTTCCTATAATTCCTGACTTCTTTCACTTCATATTCTTCTTCTTTATTAATAATATCTAGTGGTAGTGCTGAATCCATATGTATTATTCTTTGAAATGTGGTTCCTCATATTATGTCAGCAGGTTTTCATTGAACACATTGTGAATTGCCTATTAAAACACTTCTTAACTAATGTTTTTTGAGATTTTAAAAGGTCCATATCTCTTCTAGTCCAGCTTTTTTGAGAGTTGATTCAATTGGATATTTTTGGCCTCCAGCCATACATTGTCTCCAGCCTTCAACCCTTATGAATTTTGTTTCTTCTTGTCAAATTGCTTCTTCATAGCTTCTTTTACTATTGTTATTGATCTTTTTGCTTTTTCTCAACTTCTTTGTAGTTCTTTAAGAAAATCTTCCAGTTTTGGTAATTCTATTTTCATTGTCAGGTCTTCTTTTCATAAATGTCTTCTAAAATTAAGTTTGAATAAAGTATGTCCTATAATCATATGTTTCTTGTTATTATACTGGAATCTGCCACTAATAACCATTCTATCCAATTATCTTGCTAGTAGTTCACATAATATCATAAAAATGTTTTGACTTCTTGATTAATATGAATATGTTCTATTTGGCTGTTTATTTGAGAATAGTAAGCTATAGACAATGTTCTCTTTGTTACTAATGCTCTGGTTAAGTCTTCTATGAATTTTGAAGTGAATTGAAATTCTCTGTCACTAAGAATTTTTTGTGGTACTCTGTGTAATTTCTAGATTTTGTCTTGATAAATTTTAGCAATATCTTCCAATAATACTGTTGTAGTTGTTACCTTGAGTCTAATCATCTTTGAGAATTAATTCACTATTACAACAATTGCATCTTTGTCATTTGATCTTCGTAGTAGTCTAATAATATTGATACTGATTTCTTGCCATGGTTCTTCTAATGTCTCTAATAGGTAAAGTTCTCCTACCTTTTTTATGTGTTACTCTTTATTTTGCTAGCATTTTGTATATCCTTGAACATACTTTTGATGTCTTCTTTAATTCCTGGCTACTAATAGTTTCTCTTGATTGACTCAAGTATTCTTTGTTGTTCTGAATGTCCTACATCTGCTAGTTCATGATTTTCCTGTAAAACTTACTTTTATATCTTTCTGTTGTTTAGAATATAAATTCTTCCTTCAATATAAACTATTCTATTATCCTTCTATGCCTGTTCATCATTTTTTTCCAATTCCTTTCAAACTTCTTGTTCTCTCCTTTAGTTTCTTTAGATTTCCTCCAATAATGTAGTTTCTTTTACTACTTGGCTTTTTCTGATTACTACTATCTCTGCCTCTGTACTAACTTATTTTGTTCATAGTTTATCATTGAGCATTTTGACATCTTTGTTGTCATCCACTGTGTTCACTTAATTCTTTCTAGATAGTACATCTACTTTTGTGTTTGTTTTTTCTGAGATATATTATAGTATAAAGTTGTAGTTTTAGAGCTTTGAATACTATCTTGCTTATCTGCTACTGAGTTTGTGTAGTTCTTGGAAATATTTGAGATTTTCATGGTCCATCCAAACTTCAAACTTCTCTATGGCATCTAGTAGATATTGTCTCCACTTTGTAAGAGCCTCCACTATGATGAGTAATTTCTTATTGTAAATCTCATAATTCCTTTCAACTAGCTGTATTGTCCTTGATAGAAAAGCAATTGGTTTCCATCTACCCTCTTGCTCTTAGGATAAGACTCCTCTAATAGTATGTTCTGAGACATCTGTTTCTATTCTAAATTTTCCATCTCTCTTTGAAAAAGCAAGTACTGGTTGACTTGTGATTTTGTCTTTTAATTCTCCGAATGCTCTCTGATGTTCTTTTTCCCATTTCCATTTCTTCTTTCTTTTGAGTTCATTGAGAGGTTTTGCCATATGACTGAAATTCTTGATAAATCATTAGTAAAAGTTTGCAAACTCCAAGAAGCTTTCCACTTCTTTTATCTTGATAAGGGTTTTCCATTCCTTAACTGCTTTGATTTCATCATTTTTCATCTGAACTTCCCCTCTTTCAACTACCACTCCTAGAAAAGATATTTCCTCTATATCAAAATTACATTTTGACTATTTGAAACAGAGATTGTATTTCTCTGCTATCTTCAAAAATCATAGTGTCCTTTCTTCTAGTTCTTTCCTAGTTTTGGCTGGTATAACAAAGTTGTCTATATAATTTGCTAATATTCCTTTGTGCAACAATTCTTTGAAGATACTGTTCATCATTCTCTGAAATATCACTAGTAAGTTGTATAATCTAAAATACATGACCTTAGATTTGAAAAGTCATTTTTTTGTCAAAAATGCTGCTTTCCATTTGTTCCCTTCCTTGATTTGTACATTGTTGTAACCCCAGATTAAATCCAGCTTATTGAAGTATTTTATCTCTTTGAGTTTGTTAATTACTTCCCTAATTAAGAATAATAACATCTTGTTCTTTATTGTATGTTGGTTCAGTTTCTTGTATTCTTATACTAGTTGCAGTAATTCATCCTTCTTTGAAATGTAGAAACATAGTGCTATATATCTTGAACTTGATTTTATTATCAATGTTGTCTTAAGTTGTTTATCCAATCATTAGTTTAGTGTCTCATCTTCTTTTATTGTCATTGCATAGACCTTGGTATCTAACTCTTTTGATATGTTTTCTGTTAGATTGATTTTGTGGTTCCATTCTCGTCTTTTTGGTAATTTCTCAAAATTCTTCTTGTTAAACAGATGGGTAAAAGGTTGAATATACTCTGGAAGGTTAGGTTTCTTTCCAATTTCCTGTTGTTCTTTGTTCTGGTTGTCTGTTAGCTATATTTTTCTATTCTTAAATGATATATCCTGGTGTTATATTCTACAGTTCTTTGGACATCTTGTAAACTATATAATTTCCATTTTCCAATTTACTTCTAAATTATATTCTACCAACCAGTTATATTTTAGAAATATGTCCATACTATTTAAGTTTATGACCACTAGATCAATCTATTCTTTGTATCTATTAATCTTGACTTCTACTGGTGTATATCATGTTACTTCTCCATTCTTGGTTCTGTCTATATTGAAAACCTTGAATGACCTAGCCATAGGTCCTGTTTTGATTCTTTCTTCTTTCACTAGTTACTTCTCAGTTCCAGTGTGAATACGTCCTAAATCTATTAGTACCTATAACTGTAATTCTTTCCCATTTAATATCTTGATGTTAGTTTGTATGTTTAGTTTTCTCTCTTTGTTGTTCCTTCAATTCAGAATAATATATCAATTATAAGAACTAGTTTGTATAGAGGTTTGTTGTATTGTGCCTACTCCAAACC
>Ga0157364_1008872_pt1 | contig 10420 bp, 7 predicted proteins | sample AttsexASBM2_FD_111476 | JGI IMG/M metagenome (GOLD analysis project Ga0157364, IMG submission 111476) | Fungus gardens microbial communities from leaf cutter ant in Ribeirão Preto, State of São Paulo, Brazil - Atta sexdens ASBM2 | ecosystem: Host-associated > Fungi > Mycelium > Unclassified ... | reverse complement strand
TGTATAATATGTATAAATATACAATATAAACAATATATACAATACAATAAATATACAATATAAACATGTATAAATATTTATAAACATTTATAATTATATATGAAATATTATGTCCATACATGTTCATACATGTTCATACATCCTTCTTTCTTTTATAAAATGACTTTTTATAAAATAATTTTCCTAAGACATATTGGACATATTTTATATATAATTGTATATATTTTTGTATATTTATACATATATTTATATAGTAGTAGCAATAGTAGTAGCAGTAGTAGTAGCAGTAGTAGTAATAGTAGTAGTAATAACAGTAGTAGTAGTAATAGTAGTAGCAGTAGTAATAATAGTAATAGTAGTAGTAGCAGTAAGAGCAAGTAGGATTATAAACAGTCACCGTTACAATGACTTAGCTATATCACTTCCCGAAGTTTTTCGAAGTTTAGCAGTCTAACCTAGTCCTGTACCATGTATTAGACCTATGCTCACTTTCTTATCTTTTAGATCTTCAGACTTAACGAAAATGTAACCCCATCTTTATGGGCGAACAGAGAGCAATGGTACAGGATGTGCAGGCTGTCCCCGCTCTGCTCTTCACACTATCGACAATTTTTTTCTGTTCGGCGAGTTCAAGATTGTATAAATGTACTTTGAGAAGTAAATCTCGTGAGGAGGTCTATGTCTATTTTTAATTTGTTTCTTTCCATAGCTATCAATTATTTTATTCTTGTTTGGGATATATAATTCATTAATTATTGTTTTGATTGTCGGCAACCTTTTGTCACTCAAGAATTCTGCTAGCCATTCTTTTTATATATCTTCTTTTTATATATTTTTTGCTCATAGAAAAGGGAATTCTGACGATTTGTCTATTTGGGTCCATTTTGATCTCCACTTTTAATCAGTCGCCTTCTCATTTTCGGTACATTTTGATGTTCAAGAATCCATACTAGGATAATTTTGTTTGTTTCCCTTAGTTTTGCTAGAGCTTGTATGCATTTCCACATTATAGATAATTCTATATATGTATATAGATCTTAGCAAGTATCTCAATGGCTATTTTACTGTCTGCAGATATAAGTACAGTACTTATTTCTTTTATTCAGAAGGATTTCTGCACACTTCAGGATAGTCAGATTCTCAGCTTGAAAATCTCTGGCTAGTTCATCCATTGCTTTTTCATAGTTTTAAGCTTATATGTATATATCCGTTCTGAAGAGGCCATTTGTTCCTGATTCGTTCCAAATGTCTACGTTTGGATTGATTAAGAAATTTGGATCTTGCCAGTCCTCCTAGCTGGTATAAGGACTTTGAAGGACTTCTCTAGCTGATGTTTTCTGGAGATTCTATTTTTGTTAATGTGAAAGTTTATCGAAAAGTCCCAGTCTCGTATGACCTGATCTCTTTTGATTCTTCTTGTTCTTGATATATTAATCTATATGCTGTCTGTCTGGTTTTGCTGATAATCACCTAACTCAAGGATGAAGAATGGAGGATTACTTCCAGCACCTCAGTTAGTGCGATCCTTATGGCCCTTGTTGTAGCCTTTAGGTATCTTCCCTACAGGCTTTTATATAGGTTCTTTAAAATCTTCTTCACTTAGGCCACTAAATTACTGCAACATATGTTCATCTTAGTATTAATACTATTTTTACAGCTATAAGCTCTGGGATTTAAGCTAAAATTTTTGCTTATGGCCCTTCTACAATTCCATGGAAATGTAGCATTTGTTTTTCTTTTCGTCGAGGTTTAAACTCCAATTTAGTTTCGCATCTAGATGAGTACTCAGATATTTGATCAAGCTAGTGTAATTTATCTTCTCATCCCAGACCTCTAAGGATTTATATTTTTTGATGAAAATGATATTCGAGGTCTTGGCTGAATAACCATCAGTTTCCTCGTTTTGTATGATCTTCAGAGCTTCATCCATGCGTTCCTTGAGTAGTAAGAAAGTTTCTCCTGATTATCACGGTCATGTCATCTTTCGTAGCTGTAGATTTGGAAGTCTAACTCTCTCAATTTTATGGGTAATTCATGCACTATTAGACACCATAGAGAGGCACTCTCCCCCTGCAGACAACCTCACCGGACGTCCCTCAATAGTACTATCGCTATGGCTGAGTCAGTTTCTTGCCAGCATGTTTTGCATTCAATCCACGAGCTTCCGGAATCTTGTGTCTTTCCACGACTTCTTTAATCAATGTATTTAAAGTATTATCAAAAACTCTCTCAATGTCAAAGATACCTATTGTATAGTCCTTCGCAATCATTTAAACCTCCACCCTACTCATAAGATAATGCAGGGCAATATCTGTTGATTTGTCCTCCTTATGAACATGCTGGGAAGAGTTTAATGATCATATAAGTAAAGGGCCATTTTTTAAGTATCTATCAATCAGTTTTTTTAACGTTTTCAAAATAAAAGACGTAAGACTGATAGATCTGTAATCTTTGGGTTGTATACGATCATTTCTTCCTAGCTTGGGTATAAAAATTATCCTAATGCCAGACTGATGAAATATGCTTCATGGTTATGCTAATCCTAAGCACTTTTGTTAACATTTACACATATATATATATATATATATATATATATATATATATCTGGTTCTGATGCCTTGTTCGAAGATTTTAATAGCTCATTCCATTTCGCAAGAAGATATTACTTTTGAGTATTCATTCCCTTGTTTGTATAGTCTCTTGGGTTAAGTCTTTGCCTGACAGGTCCGATATGATTCCTCTCCTGGAAATCTAGAAAATGGATAGACATTAGATGTTTAAGCGTTTCATCAATTGTTTCGGTATAATTACCGTTTAGAAGGTAGTCCTAGGCTTAAGGTAGTCCAAACGAATTGTCCTTACTGAGGATTTTGTTCAGTCTGAACGCTTCCGGAGCATTCTCAATGTTTTCATTGAAGTCTCTCCAGCTTTTTTTTTTGGCGATAATTATCGCTTTACTATAGCAGCGTTAGTCATTTCTAAAGATCTTTCATTCCACTGTCAATTTTTTCTTTTTGCCTTGTTAAAAAATTTTTTTTATCCCTGACCTGTTCTTCAAAAACTCCTTGCTCCACCAGGAAGTTTTGATCCGGAGATGTTTCAGCCTCTCAGGACAATTGCAGGACAATTTGCTTCGTAAGCTTCTTTTATCACTTATAAATTATGCCGTGATTTCAAAGCTCGTGGAGTGGAATCTGGTTGATACTCTTTAGAAAGGCTTCCAGGTCCTTCCTTTAGAGTTCTCCCCTCCCAGTTCTTATGCCCCTATTTTGCATTTTCTACAATATATGAATTTTTCTACAATATATGAATGAAAACATATCTGTACGTGGTTTGAGTCCGAGGACTCTCCAGATATTCTCCCTCACCAGGTCTGCCATTTTTTCCGTATATGGTTATGTCTATTATCCCCTGTTCTTCTACAATCCATGAAGATGGGTTCTGATTCTCTATTTAAGTTAGTCCGATGCCCATAATGAATTCATGGAAACTGTTTCCCTTATATGGTGGGAGTTTGCATTGCAACCCAAGAGGAGTTCAAATTTCCTTTTTTTTTTGTATAATTCCTCGATTTTCTTTGATAGTAGTAATTTATAGAAATCGTAGAGCATATAGATTTGACTCTACATCTATGTATTTATCCTTGCCTAGATTGGATTTCAGTGTACTGGTGATATTTCCGCTGCTGACATAAAAATTGCATTTAGTCTTTTAATCACAACGCAAGTCTTTATTTTGTCTGCCTAATAAAAAGCTCCGCAGCCACTCAATCCTTTAATAGAATTATTAGCTATAGCTTCTGAATAAGTGCTATTGTTGTCTACATCTTAATCTGGTTAGAATCGCCAAGGCGACTTTGCTGTGTTAATTTGTACTATGAGCTTCGCGAATTTTAGATGATCTTCTCTGTTCTAGCAGCATTCCTTTCTTCATGTTTTTTGTCAAGCTTTGACTTAGACTGCAGAAAGATTTAGATTTTAAGGACTTTCAGGGAAGGGCACCGCTTCAGGACAACGAAGTAAGCGCTCTTAGTGTCCCTACTTTCGCTTCCTCTATCCAAGATTTACTCCTTAGTGTCCTGATTTGTTTTTTGTCTATCGAGAAATTTGATGATTTCTTCAGCCAGGCATCCTCTACATGCATCACTACTCGATGTCGCTTAGGTAATTCCCGGCCGACATCACACGCAGAGTCAAACTTCCGATTTTAAAATCGGTGGATTTTTCAGCCACTCCACCGATTGTTGATTGGCGTAGTTGATGATAACTGCGCCAGCTCTCTCCCAGATGCCAGTGAAGATAGGCGCAAGCACACTCTTAGAAAATTCGAGGATGAACCACATGATCAGTTTCCTGATCTCATTCATCTCGCTAGCATCCAGTTTGTTTTTGATTCTCTACTACAAGGATAATCCTGATTAAACTTTTGATCACCTGGACATACGATTGATCAATGACGGTTAAGCTTGTTTTTTCATACTAGCCACAGCACTCTCTCCCCCTTTTCGTTCATTGAGAACGAATTCGAGAATTCGAGACTGAGGCGTTAAAGAAAAATAAGCTTGAGTTTTTGCCTAATTTCTCTTTCTTTTATATCGTTTGATGGCGCCATTGAAGCAAAATCAAGTCTTAGACCTTTTCTGTGTCTGCCTCTTTCAGTCGTTTGCTTCCAAGAGAAGCCACTCCCTAGAGGATTTGGTTAAATGTCTTTTTTTATTTCTATCCATATGAGTCATAAGTACTGCGGTCACGCGATTTCATACGAACAGAACCGCAAACGCCCGGGGCTTAGTTACGTCCTCCTGGAGGTCGTCCGGTATTCAGGAGGCGTTCGAGACATAACTCCCCTTACGCTATACAGCTTTAGGCAGCTCATACTCTAACTCGCGTGATTCTTCTTAGTTGGCCGCCCACGAACCTTTGAGCGGATGGTGTCATTGGCGGCCGTAAGTTTTATTATCTGCCTTATGATCTAAGAGCTCATGCCCTCAAGGACGCCAAACGCGCACCGTGTGTGATCAATTTTGGTCTCAGACTATTTGACAGTGAAAGCTACCTGTGTCAACAGATCAAGATTAAGCTTCGTGCTTTATTATTGTAGGATATTCTACGTGCGTCTCGCAGTCCCATTTCCATGGCTACTACAAAGTGGAAATCCTTGGGAAAGGAGATATTTATACACTCGTTAACAAAATTATCGCAACATAAATATGCCAAAATTTCATGTAACTTTAAATAAGCACTTTAAATAAGCACAATTTTGAAAAATTAACGTATTTATAAGTTCTTTTTTTCATTCTCTTCAAGGGCAAAATCTATACTTTAAAAAAATTTTTCATAAATTTTAAATTCATTCTTACTTCCGCCCGCCATCTTTTCTAAGGTCAGGATGTGTTGTTCCCAAAAAATTGTATACTTTGACATACTTTGTGGAGTGATTTTTTCTTGCAAATGTTATGATAATTATCGTAATGTATAGACTTTTCTCTACAATTTGAAAAAAAAATAGAGAATTTCGTACGATTTCTTATTGTGGAGATATTACGTATCAAAGTTATGTATGTATTTCTGTTCAATTATCGTCAGCATTATCCGATGCGCATCACGTGGAGGTTGCTGACTTTGGATTTAGATTTGCATCATATGTATATGTATATGTGTTAAGGAAGCGGGTAGATGCATTTATTCTTTAAAATCGTGTATTATCTTCGAATTATTTTTTACAAACACTTATGCATATTGATGTGACATCTTCATGTATTTTTACTTTTAAAGCATTTTTATGTAATTAATATATGTAAATTTAAATAAAGAAGAAAAGACAATGCGAACAAAATAAGACTAAGGAATAGAGAAAAATAATTTACAATAAAGTTCTTTGTTATTATTCAGATTAACGAACATCGCATCGATGATTTTGATTTTGACAGTGAGTGCAAAAGGTATTTGTACAGAGAAAATATTTTATAAAAAAACTTTATTTAAAAAAAATAAATATTATCCAGCGTCATGAAATGAGTCATCGAATTGATATCGAATCGATATCAATGCGATGATTTCAACATCAATTTGATATTATTTTGATATTTGGATTGATGATTATGGATTTGACCTCTTATCATGGTCTTGTTTCGCTTTCGCTCTCACGATTTTTCATTCTTTGCTGCCCGGTCTATTATGCTTCACATTCGTGTTTCTTATTGAATCTAGTGACTTATTTTCTTTTTATTTGCTAATGAAGTGCACATTTACTGCTCACGCCGTTTTGTCGTTGCGTTTTTTCGCGTTGCATTGTCTGCGTATAATTGTTATACGTTAATGCCGTGTCTTGATCCGTCTCATCTGTGCTCTCGTGTTTCCGCATTCGCCTGCGACATTTTTGCGGATGCACTTTGTTATGTGTTAATATTATATAACTGTTGGAATCAGGCTTTCTTCTTAAATTCTTTTTATTTTACTCTTGCTATCTCAATCTTAGATATATTCTCTCTCTCTCTCTCTCTCTCTCTCTCTCTCCCTCTCTCTCTCTCTATTTATCAATCGTCACATAGCAATAACAATCATGAACTAACCCGACATGTTTGAAATGTAAACGGTTTATCTCACGTTCCGGCATTACTTATTGCAAAATGGACAATAATATCTCCGGCCGTCGAGCCGCGTCTATTGCGCCCGCCGTTTCGCCTGACCATGATTCCGCTGATATGCGCTGATATATCAACGATCCCTCTCGCCCTCACTCTCGCCACTTGTGCATCACGAATCTATCAAAACCGATCACTTTGCGTCTGCATCTTCTTCGGCTATGTCATTTGTTCTTACGGACAGGATTGCTTCCCTATTTACATCCTTGGCCGTCCTGGACGGATGAATTGCCTCCAGGAATTGGAATCCAGGATCTATCTTATAGACCGAATTGATACAAAGATTGACTCTAGGATCGTTGGTCTTGGATCGCTGGTCTGGCGCTATGATGCCGCTGAATCTTCCATTGGGCGGCTCATCGCTGGTGCCGAACGTGCGTCGAGTGAACTGTGTGCGTTGGCCGCTAGTTAGGCTATCTTACAGGAACGCTTCTGTCACTTCGAAGCCTCTGTATCCGACATTGCTGGCTCTATCTCAGGACTGAATTCTGTCACTATGGGTGAGTTCTCTGCTCGCTTTGAGAGAATGAGAGCGCGATCATGAGCTAATTCGGTCAATCATTTTCGGTCTACCTATCATCTCATCTGAAGACTATACTAATACTATACTAAGATTATACTAAGACTATCTCTATTGCTGTCGCTTCACTGGGAGTATCTCTCGCTATTGAGATCGTATGCGCATTCAGAATCCGTAGTTGGACCTCGTCAGCGGCTTCCCTTATTGTCAGACCACCATAGTCAAGAAGAACGATCTTCTTGACCGCGTTCGGCGCCATAGAGGCCTTTTTGTTTCTGATCTTTGTTCTCTCGTCGTGGTTGTCCTTCAGGATTTCTCTCCTCGAACGTATGACTGGCCCTGAATGTTGCGCCTTCAATCAAGGCTTCTCACAATGATATATAGAGTGGACGCGAGGTAACGTCTTTTTATCGCACTGAGGGATTGCGTTATTCCCCAGTTATTTCTTTTCATCTAATCTGCGCTCTGTCGATTCTTCTCTTCTTGATTGTGAGTTGGCTCAAATCGACTGATTCCCTATTTTTTGCGAATCACACATCGACGAGAAAATTTTGAACTTTACATCCTCTCTAATATCTGTCTTTGATCGCATTGCCTCACTCTCTCTCTCAAGCATCGAGCCAGGCCACTTGCCTCCTGACTCAATGCTGCGATACGCAAACTTATTATTATGAAGCGTTGAATAAATTTAGGCAAATCCGACTCGAGGCTGATTGGCTGCGTTTTTACGAGCTTCGTAACAGCATGTCTATTCGACGCGAGAAGAGATCATTTTTATCCTCATCTCTCTCATCCATTTCTCCTCATCACTTCTGGCGTAACCTTTCTTCTCTAGGTACATCTCCTCCTTCTCCCCTGCATATTCACACACCTTCTCAATCCCTCCCTTCTCAATAATTATTTTATTGACTTTCTGCCATCCTCCTTTCCCCTTTCTTTTCCCTTCTTTCAAGCTTACGTGTAGATCTTGCTACTTTTACTTTTCAATTCTATTACCCCTGTTGAACTCTTAAATATAATATTCTTAGGCATATCAAACTCATCTCTGCTGGTCTTTATGATTTCTTTAATCGCATGCTCCTCCTCTGCTTCCCCAAATGTCTCGATCTTCTTCTACACATCCTCAATTATTTCCTCACATCCAGCACTTTTCCTACTTTTTGAAAACAAGCTGTGGTTTTTTCCATTCTTAAAACTCGGAATTCTTCCTCATCCTCTTCCTTCCGCCCTATCCCCATCCCCTCTTCCTTTCCAAGCTTCTTACAAGCAGATATGTTTTAAGCAATTGAATTCTTATTTAATTCTACAAATTATATTTCGAATTGTCAATCTGGCTTTCAAATATTACACAGTACTTTTACAAAGCTACTATATTTATCCGATTTCGTTCTTCGTGATTTTGACAAGAGATTTCTAGCATCTATAATTACTCTTGATTTTTTCAAAACTTTCGATACCGTCGATCACGAACTACTGTTGCTCAAGTTTGAACATTATGGACTTTCCTCTTCCGCTCTTTCCCTTATTCGTTCTTTCTTAATAGATCGTACTCAAGTCCTTCTTTTCAATCCTCACCCTATTTTCTCTCCAGCTTCCTTCCGATGTCCCTCAAAACTATGTTCTTGACCCTTTGTTATTCATATTTTCATCTCTGATCTATTTTTTGTTCCCACATTCTCTAAACTTTTTATGTATACTGACGATGTTATCCTTCTAAAGATTTTTGTCTCGAATGATTCTTCCTCAACTGAGGCATTTCTTAATCAGGACTTTTACTCCATCTCTGAGTGAGCTTCATCGAATTCTCTTCACTTAAATTCCTCTAAGTCTTTGATGCTTATCGCTGGCTCCTTTTCCTCACATTCTCTATCATCCTTCTCCATTTTTTTTAACTCAGTTCCTATTCCACAATTGTCTTCTATTAAAATCCACTTTGACTTTTCTTGGTCTTTTAACAAGAACGTCTCTGTCAAGCTGCATTTCTCCGTCTCCGACTTCTTTATCCTTTCCGCTACTCAGAAACTTCTAATATCCCAACTCCTTATAATCTCTCTCTTTGATTACGCCAATGTCGTCTACATTCCCGCTTTAACTCAGAAACCGTCTCGCATCCAGAATATACAAAACTCCTGCCTTCGTTTCTCCTATAATGCTCGTAAATTCGATCATTTATCCGTCCTTATTTATTCAATCCCACTGGCTCAAAATTCATCAGCGTTTCATTCTTCATTTTGTTACCTCGTTTATCGACTAGTTCCAATACTCCTTCCTATCTGCGTAATCTTTTACACTCTTAATTTTGGACTCTACTCTCAAGATACCCGTTTCGATTCTCTGTCCTTTCTCATTCATCACTCAACCAAATTTCGTATCGCCTTCTCCTATATTGCTGTTAAATTTTATAGTTCCTCTTCCCCCATACACTCTTCCAGCTCCTTTCCCTCTTTTCCATCTCATATCTTATTTTTTACGGAGCGTTAACTCTCTTATGGTCACAAATATGCTCTCGCATCTGCGTCGTCTCTCAGTCTTCCCGCATTGCTATTATATACTACTAATGTACTTGTTGCACAATTATTGTATTCAATTTTTATATTATAATATCTTAAATCTGTTACGTTATGTTATGTTATGTTTTATTTTGTAATCCAACTTTCATATTATATTGAAAAATTTTATGTTCGCTTTTGCGTTTTTACAAATGTAATTTTCTATTCTCTTTTTCTGGCGTTAGAATAGCAGATTTTGCTGGTGCCTTACCATTTTGCATGTATACATTTATTTTTTTTCGTCAAACTCTTGTTACATCCAAACCAAACTCCACAGATAGGTTTAAAAAAAGAGGGAATAAGAAGGATGGAATGTGGAAGGACATTAGAACAGACATTTCGTTTTGCACGTTATCCACGTGAAAAAGTATGGAGGGAATCGAACGCACTTAGGTGACTTCGAAACGTCTCGATAAGACGCTATGATTCAGATTTCAAGAATCGTGGATTCCTTTTTTGAATTAAGGAACTGAATCCCTTTAACTCAGGATAACTGTATGCGAATCTATGCTAACAGGATAATAACATGAGGAAGTGACAAAAGAAATCACGAGAAAATCATTCTAAAGCATATCATTCTTAACCACATATATATTAGGTGTACAAAAAAGTTCTGAGCTTTAGATTTGATACAACCGAAATAACAATTTAAATTTTATATATCTTCCCGCCTTTTTGTGGTTTTAAAGCGTTAACATTTGGCCTTCT
>Ga0157364_1008871_pt1 | contig 10420 bp, 3 predicted proteins | sample AttsexASBM2_FD_111476 | JGI IMG/M metagenome (GOLD analysis project Ga0157364, IMG submission 111476) | Fungus gardens microbial communities from leaf cutter ant in Ribeirão Preto, State of São Paulo, Brazil - Atta sexdens ASBM2 | ecosystem: Host-associated > Fungi > Mycelium > Unclassified ... | reverse complement strand
AGCGAGTGTTATACACTTTGTAATATTCATGCATGCGTGTTATGGGCGTATTACGAACAACAAGAGAGAGAGACCACGACGAGCGCATTACGAGCTCATAAAACGATCGTTTCGACGCTGATTGACTCCACGCTTGCGTCTTCATAGACCCACCGCCGTTCTCGAAGTTAAACGATGCTAAAAAAAAAAGCGATGAGTAATCTGTAGTAAAATTCGCTGTTCCGAGTCTTGTGACATAAAGCGCGTGTAGATGCTCGCTTTTATAGTCTCGTAATTTTTATCGTAACCGCCATGAACGACATCTCCTCGTTGTCCTTCCGATATAGGAACGTGGGACAAGCGGGAAAGACACAGGGAAGGCCAATACGAGCCTATGTACGCAGGAGTTGGCGATGGTAGAGACGCGGGACGACGAGGGAGAAAAAAGAGCACGACCGATCTTCTCGAGAGTGGCGCGAACTATTAAAAAGCGCGCGTCCGCTCAAATTTTCGCCGGCAGTAAATTACTCGAAAAAAGAAATAAGCGGTAGATTCGAGGCCCTCCTCTCAGCTACCCTCTTCTTCCTACTCGACGACCCCCTTCCGCCCTGTTTCACTCCCGCGCCGGCGGCCAGCGCCATGGATAGATCGTCGCGCGCTTGCTTTTCTAGGGTAAAAACCCTCACCACTGGCGAGCGCGGCCGCGGTTCTGAGATAAAAAATTAGCCGGAGTTGCAAACGTTTCCACCTTAAATCATATATTTATCGCGACATTAATTCAACCCTTTTAGGTACCCTTTTTTCCTGGCCACTCCGCACGGAGACCGAAACGCCTCCGCCGGCCGACCCCTTCCACGTTTCTCTCTTTTTCAACGTCTCCTCTTTCACCAACTCTCCTACTCCATCTCGCTTCGCACCCTCTCGTGCCTCTCTTTCGTGCCACACATAACGGACGACAGCCCGTTACCTCGCTAATTTCTCAGATTCAAGTATTTTTATGTACCGTCGCGCAAACCTGACGGGGGTAAATCCTCTCGTTTATTATTTAGTAGGGGCGAAGCGGACCCTCGATGTGTATGCGTATGTGTATATATGCCGAAAGGACTTCAAACGGCCGTAAGCATGTGGGAAGACGTACGTTTGCCTTGTCGCCCTTTCCGATTTGATAGGGATATACGAGCTCTCGTTATCTCTCTTCTTGCTTCGACTTTTAATGATTATTCCCTCCATGACTGGATTGGTGAATCGGTCGCCTGCTGCCGTTTGTATATCATCATGCTGCTTTATGATACTTAATAACGAATTGTAATAATATTCTCTGTTTAATATCACGTTTCATTTTCATTCATCGGATAAAGTGCAAATTAACGATACGTGCACTGCAAAAAATATTAAATTTTGATAAATATTTGTTTGAATAGTTCTGAGTAAATATTTACTAATTGTAAACATACATTGATTTTATACAAAAAATATAAATTTCATTTAATTATCATTTTTTATTGAATAAATATTTATTTGTTGTAAGTAATTGTATTTGTCAATAATGTTTATTAATCAAAGAAATATAGAGGAAAACCTCCTATTATGAAATAGGTGCATAATATTATATGAAATAACGGCGTTTCCACTAAACTAATAAATGTTATCTATTGATTCCATGAATTTGTTGTTCTTAGATTGAAAATTATTTAGTGAAACATTTATTATTAGATTGTGCTTGTGATCGTTGCAAAAAAAGATTTCAGAATTTGGATGTCTTCAAATCTCGTTGATATGAGCTTTTAAATGAGCTTGTTTATTATTTAATAAGTAAATATTTGGCAATAAATTCTTCATATAGTAATAGAGTAAGATCGTATTATAACAAAATATGCGATTGAATATATGCTTAATTACAGAAATTAGATTTGATGATCGTAAAACCGTAAGGAATGAAAATCGCAATATGAGATATCCAGCGTATTTCTAATATGAAATAATCTATGCTCCTATATCATAGTGGAAATCGTTGCTGAAGTATAAATGTTATTGTACAATAATAAAAAGGACAATCGAAATAAACATCGATGCTTGTTTCTGCGATGCTTGATTCCAACTATTTGTTGAAGTCACTATTACAAGTCAGCCAGGTACAATGCATCGCATACTCATTTTGCGCGTACATTGGCTGTGTTTATTTGTATTTTAGAAACATAAAGTTTTTTAATTGCAATACTGATGTACTTTGCGTTTTATTATCGATTTCTCAAAACATCTCATATTAGGAGCACAATTTTTTGATTTTGCAATTTGCTCACTTTTTATATTTCTTTAATTTATAAAAAAAATAAAATTTGAATTAAATTTTACATAATATTATCTTAAAGTTTATTAAAGTCTCTTCAAAATTATCTATTATTATTTTAAATTTTGCTCATAGATTTTTAGCATTTACCCAAAATAAATTCGATATCTCATAATAGGGATCTTTCCCTTATTATATTAAGATTTAATAAATTTTTTTTCAGTATACTGTATATTGGCAGCATGAGCCAAATAAATTGTACATTCCGATATCTTCACTAAAGTTCGGATAATTATTTTAATCGATTTGTATTTACATAATTAAAATGAAACAAAGGAAGAAGAATATTGAAGTAAAAAGATCAGTCTAATTAATTTTTATTATTAAAATAATTTTTTTGATAATATTCATGTTTATTTTAATATTTATTCTAAAACTTGTATATATGTATTTACATATTTACAATTATAATTAATTCTTTTTCCATTAATAAAAGAATTTTTACAGCTTTATGAAATGTTTGTAATATCGAAAAAGTCGGAATTTATCAATACAATAATTTCTATAAGTCTCGTCTTATATAATTATATATAATGTAATATTTCTTTAATATTTGCTTTCTTTGACAAATAAAATTAAATGAAATCAGAATAATTTCTGATCTCAACTTTACAAACTTAGGGGACTTGAAATTTATTTAAATTTATTTATACATGAATATTTATTTATACATATTTAACTTCCTAATAAAAGCTATAAGAATATTTGCAGAGAATCCGTATGAATCAACACAAACTACTTCATTCGTGTTTCTCATATAACTCTTTCATCGTTTCAGCAAAGTAATTACGTATGTAATTTTTTAGCTCAGGAAGTATTCATTCACGCCTCACTCGTTCGAAATATGATCTATAGCCACGCCTATGAGCAATGGCGTAAGCAAGCCCCCAAAATTCCTGCATTATCTACATTGAAATAGGAAACGAGGCGGGGACTCACCGTTGTTTACTTAATAAATACGTATTTAGTATATATACGACGTACATAAGCTGACTGAGCCGGCTGCGTCTATTTTTGCCTCCACTTTTGTTGTCATAGGACCAACGATGGGACATGGTTCCCCTTATGGTACCGTCATGGGCAACCTAGTTCTTCGACAATGGTTGACTAAAACCATGAATCGTTTCGAATGCTTTTGATAGTTGGGTCGATATCGCGGGTCTAATAAAGTCGCTCGCAAACTTTCTTCGATGCCGCTGCTCGTGGAAAAAGGTACGATTGTGTTAGTATTCTCATTGTTAAATCTTTATACAGTCCGCTTAATAAGAACTTTATGTACCGAGGCGTGTAATACCGGCTATATCCGTTTGCACCGTTAACCATCCGTCTAGCATTTTTGCAGAATTTATTTTTATATTACGCGGGCTCTCTCTAAAACCACGCGCGTAGAATGTGCGAGTCGAAGGCTTGAAGCACCGCTGCGGAAAATGCAGTGAAAATTCCGCGTTACAGCGAATACCGGATTTTCGACGGAAATTTATGCAGGTTAGTCGTCCCGACTTCGACTTTGGCTTTATGTTATTTATTCAAGTGTTCTGTGAAATATAGGTTTCTATTAAATTTTTCAGCAAAATATTGATGAGTTTAATGGAAGGCATCTTAGAATGTTCAATTTAGTTTTTGGAGAGTTCGAGCGGTTTGCATATTTACGATTCTTAATAAAGTAATAGTATATATTTTAGTTTTGTATTATTTTATAAGTCGTATATTAACGTATTAAGTTCTTGATATCGTCAATAAAAAATTTGTGCTTCAATAATAATTCGTAATTTCAGACTCTTCCTAATTTAGTATATCGTATTTATTACGATGTGAGTAGTTTATGACAAATATGTACATATATAATACACATATATTGATAAGATATAAGATTTATAAATCAAATGAGATTCAAATCAATCTAATAAGATTCAAATTTTTAATATTTGTATAAATTTTATAAATTTCATTTTTATTTTTCTTAATAATTTAAAAATTATTCAGTTGCATTAATTTTTTCAATATGCTATAATTGAAACTATTATAGATAAATATTGTTTACATTATTAACTGCAAAATAAATTCGCAATAACCGAAGCTTCATCCCTTGCAAGGACACTGTGTCACAGTGTAACAATAAGTTTGTATGTACATACAAATACGAAATGAGTGGTATAATTCGAAATTTGAGAGCGTGTGTTTTTCGGGATCACAGCGGGAAAGTACAGTAGTATCGCTCTATATCGTGCAATTGTTGAGAAGTTGAGGCAACGAGTGAAAGAAATATTTTGAAGACGCGTTTCAAGGAACATTTTGTCCCCTATTTCCGGTTTGCCTGTACAAACTTGAAGCCGGTGGTTCAAGTTGCGTCAGGCAACACGTGTGTACACGCGTATTTATCGCTTATGCGTACCGCCTTTCACGCGCATGTATATATGGTGTGTGTGTGTGTGTGTGTGTGTGTGTGTGTGTGTGTGTGTGTGTGTGTGTGTGTGTGTGTGTGTGCGTGCGCGTGCGCGCATGCGTGCGTGCGTGTGTGCGTGTGTGTGTGTGCGTGTGTGTGTGTGTGTGTGTGTATACACATCATACTTAGCACCGAAGAATAGGAATATTTCCATACCTGCACCGTCCACTTCGTTTCTTTTCACGAAATGCGGAGTGAAGTCGTGTGGTGCTTATCGTGAAGTGAGTTAAGAGGGTCAGTCTTCAATGATGCATATGATGTGTCGTCAATATGTTGAAGAGTGCGTTGTCAAAAGTTACTCGCTACGTGCTATCTGTTTATACAGTTTATAACTCAAGATTATGTCTCGAGAATATAGATAAATATACGATATAATAATAAATAGAGAGAGATATCAAAGTATAGTTTTTCCCCAAAGCGATATAATTTCTAAAAGAGAAGTTTCAATATTTACTCGGCAGAAATTTGTTAGCAAAAACCAACTTGATGGTTTGCCACCATTTTGAAATATAAATTATAAATACTCGGCGAAATTCCAGTCGAAAGAATATCTTGTGGGCATATAACAAATGTACATTTTTGTAAAGTTCATGAAATTTTTAAACAGTGTACGAACAATGAAAATTTCTATTTAAAATAAATGATATCTTTTCGTATTTTATATATCTTCAGAAACAACCGGAATAAATTTAATACCCGTTGTATGCACAAATATAATTCGAAACAATTAAACTTTTGTATTTTTTATTTAATTTGTAATTTCTTCACAGAAAATTCAAAACGATTTTTCTCTAATATTTATGGTAATATCATAAATTACATCATGCCAACTCGTTAAAATGTATAGAACTTGGAAAAATTTTATTTATTCCTTCTTCAAAGCAATTGATAGTAGAAGACCTTTAGCACTAAACTAAATTAGTTCCGAATAATCATAGCCACAACACGCACGTCAGAAAGATCCACGAAAGACACACTTCGACCGTTTTCTTTCTCTACGATCCATGGAGGCGTCCCACAAAAAAAAAAAGAAGAGGAACTTCGAAGATCTCTTCAGGGCCTGGCACGTAATTCCACCGACTTCGGCGACAGTGTGCGACGAGTCGGCGATGTGTAATGCGCGAGCACAGAAAAAGAAAGAGAGAGAAAGAGAAAAAGAGAAAAAGTATAGACAGAGAATGAGAGTGAGAAGGAGAAACGAACATATGGTAAGACGAGTCAGACCACGATGTGCCATGTATGATGTAGTCTGGTAGCAGTGGGGTCAGGGACGTGGTAAAGGGATGGTGTCTAAGCGGGACGAGGGGAGAAAGTCTTTGGATGTGCCGCGTAGAGGGGACGCGGGAATACGGGGAGGGGTATGGGGACGTGGAGGAGAAGAAGGTAGGGTACACACATTGAGCGGAGGACTGTGGCAGCGGGGGGATGAGAGGTGGGGGAGCTGAAAGCAGGCCTGTTGGCTGGTTTCAACTATATTTGTTTATATTTACACAATAAGCAACAGCCCCGCCGGTCGAGCTGCTTGGTATGCCTGTGCCGCTTTTAGTGTTTAGTCCTCGGTCTACTCGGCGCGTTAACGTTGGGCTTTTCGTCTTCTTCGCGAATCCGACGCGCGTTTTTTCTCCTCCCCTTCTTTCGTCCATTTTTTTCGTCATTTTTATTCCCTTTATTTTTATCGTCGCGCTATCCGTTGCGTTCGATTTGTCAAGGGTTGCGCTCTCATCCCCTCGTTCCCGTCTTCCCTCCCCTACCACCGCGCGAGTGACTGACGATCGAGTTTCGCGGAGGAGGTTCAAAGTGCCGCTTTCTGGATGCAGTGCAAGGAACGTGTACAATCGGTGCTTTCGTGAGACACAATCCCGCGCGGCGGTGACTTCCACCGCCATCGCGAAGGGATTTCCGCGTGTGCATACCGGATGTATATAGTGAACGTAGGCGCGGAGTGTTTGCGACCGCGTACGCGCCACGTTGCGCTTTCGGGACCGGAAATGCCATTCGTCGTGTGAATCGTTTCATAGCGGTGTCTTGCCGGCGAAGCCGGAAACAGCGGAACTTTCTTCTCATCGGATAGTGTTAATTCCGTTACTTCTCATGGACTGTAACGCGCCCACCACTAAACCGAAACAGATGTAAGGAATTTTTTATTGAATCTCGACGACGCGTACGTTAATTAAGAATTAATTAAGCGATCCTCTTAAGTGACTTAAGGCGTGACGTAATATTAATCGCGACTGTCGTCGTGAATAATCGATAATGTGAAGTGAACATTAATTATACGACGCTTGATTATAATTTTTTTTTTGTTTTGCGCACGAGATACTCTCTGTACGCACCTCTCTCTTCTAACCATGGAATTTGAAATAACTGGCTGATGTTTAATTAACGGGTTGCATGTCGCGCGTAATTATTCCTTTCTGAAGAAAATGACGCTTTCTGATTTAGCCGGGTTGTAAGATGCATGATCGAGAGATATTGCGAGGGATATTCAAGAAAAACTAATTTTTCTTGAATAATTAATATGTTAATGATGATTTAATTCGGAATCCATTTTGCACACAGACGCGAACGTAATGCAACATTTTATGGAACATTTATATCCCATATTTATTTGTTTCTTATGCTTTAAACGCATAAATTTCATTTAACTTCGCAATAAATTAGTTATTCATAATACATACGCATCTTATTGTATAATTTTCATTTAACTTTGCAATAAATTAGCTATTCAGAATGCACATATACCTTATTGTTTAATTTTCTACTTTAAATTTTCATCAATATACACACGCTCTGTACACACTCGACGTAATGGTATTACGTCGGAATTTACGAATTATTTATACATGGCTGAAGCATAGCGCGATGCTGCGAAATATTTACGATAACTACGTAGGTATTGTGTATTATACACCGCTTATGATAGGAAGCAGAGTCTTGGCGTGAATTTAGCAGAATCTTAGCATGATGTTACGTATTTCCGGGAAAGTATGTATTATTAGCTTCGCAATCGCGAAACATTGTTTCTCTTGCATCGGGTAGGTGGAATCACGTGCGTCAGACTTCGATTTAAAATCATAGCGCACGCGAGGGCAATGTCGGATAAGATTGCACGTTTCGAGATTTCGTCACGATTACCACGTTCCGGGATCATGACCGAATACTCCTAAAATACTGCATTTAATTATTGCATGTTTATTGTACAGCGCTTTTTTTATTTATATTTCTGATATCTTTTTATCTCCTACTATAATATTTACGTATATACGTATATACGTCTAGAAATTTCATTCTAAATTTGTATTTGTATATTATTCTGCAGGGATAGAGAAATAAGTTATGCCATTAGTTTTGCCGTTTTACTTTTTATAATAACGATTTGATAATGACGTTGAATAAGTGACTACATGCCAAGATTGGGAAAGTTATTTTTAAAGAATAACTCATCATCATTACGTGTTGTTTACTGAAAAAAGTAACTCATAACAAGAATCGAGTTAAAAGTAACGAATAAAAATGTATTGACGCGTTAATCTCTTATTATATCGATATTGATATCAATTTGATAAATCATCTTTTGCTATGGTTATGGTATTACAGATATTTGCTATGGTATTATAGATATTGCTACATTATTATTATAATAAATTAAATCATGGTGATAGGAAAATACAGCAATGTTCTCCAAAAGCGCGTTTTATTTGTGTAATCGAGGTCGATGCATAAGAATGTACCTTCTGACGTAACGATGATCGTGATTTCAGGACGATGGCATAATGGATCATGATACAGATGGAGACGGCGCGATCAACTTGTCAACGTCACAGCGACCCTCCGCTGCCACCACCCCTAATGGTGATACTCCCACTTACGGCCAAGATCAACAAGACAACGATCAGGTAAGGAATTAATTCCTGAAGATGATCTCAATTTATTAATATTTATTTTTTATTGTTTTTTTAACACGCCTTGGACTTTACAGAGTCACAATGGCTGTTTTCCAGCTAGGACACAGAGACGTTACACTGAGACGTTTCATTGTGTAAGATACTTGTTGAAACGCAATTTAGTTTCATAGTCTAACACCAGAATGCATTGTAGTCTTTCATTCTTATTCTTATAATTATATTTAACGTATCAATAATAGATTTTTATTTAGATTTAAAGTTATAATTTTTTCAGAATTGGCGATTTTTGATTTTATTGCAAAATAAGTACGGCTACCAAACTTTTTAGTAAGATACAATGTTACATTGTGTGTAAGACACAGTGTTACACTGTGTCACCTGTGTACTTTGTTGGAAAACATTCAATGATTGTTCTTCTAATCTAATCATGCAATCGATTATAACTATTAGTTTTATACTTGATTCTATATTTACTATTTTATCCTAAAATTATTTTTTCTCTGTCTATTTTTATCTTTCTCCTTCTTTTTTATATGTATATTAATTTTATATAAAATAAAGTATTTATTTATATTAGTCGTTCTGATGAATCGATATTAAATAAAATCGTGAAAAGTACATATATACAATACATAAAAGTACATATATTTCAATATAAAAAAATTAATTATATGAAATACTCGCGATGAATTATTCATTTAGACTTAATTCAGCTATTGACACAATATTGTGACATTAACTGAATAGTATATTGAAATGCTGTTTGAGAGAGAGCATTGTATTTGAAACATTTACATATTTGAAAAGAGTGACATATATTTACTAGTCACAGAAATATACGTAGTAAATATAGAGTGGTTGTTTAGAGCCATGACAATAAAACTGAATTTGCTAATTCAAACAATGAAACAGTCGTTTTTATCGAATGATGACGAAATATGATAACATTCATCCATATAATATCACTAAATATAGTCGCAGCTGTTTATATGTGATAAGGTTCAAGACGTTAATCCGCACCACATTGTAACACGCCTTTTGTTAATAATATTTGTTGTTAATGTGGCACATGATGCGCGTTATCGTAAAGAATCCTAAAATGAATATCTGTTACTGTAGCAAATTTCTACAATCTGATATTGTTTGTCTCAGATATTAACGATCCATGCTAATCTTATACAAAGTTTATTTATTTAACATACATACTGCATATCTATATTTCGACATATTAATGTCGCATATGCAAATTCATATTAACACGAATTATTGCAAACATTGATATAATTATATTGCCGACACTGGATTGCAATGCGACATCAATGCTATATTAATATAACGTCCGCTTGTCTTACAAATATCATAGAAGAGATCTTCAAAGTGATATTATATCTGCTTTATTTAAATATAATAATAAGATGAAATATAAAATTTGCATATATTTGAAAGTGTTTTATATACACTGTTAAAAATGTCATGAAATTTAATTTTACTTTTAAGTTACATAAATTAAATTCAATTTTACGACACACAATTAAAAAATTTGTGTATTTGTTTTAGAAACGGCTCATTCACGTTTGTGTTAACAGTTTGTGTTGACTTTTTTAACATATTCAAGTGTTAATTTAATATGATTATGTTATTTAAAGATTTTTTGTGAAATTGGGGGGGGGGAAATATTAAATTTTTTTTAGTGCTAAAATGACAAAATTTATAAATAAGTGACTAAGTAAAATAAAAATAATTTGT
>Ga0157364_1008870_pt1 | contig 10421 bp, 7 predicted proteins | sample AttsexASBM2_FD_111476 | JGI IMG/M metagenome (GOLD analysis project Ga0157364, IMG submission 111476) | Fungus gardens microbial communities from leaf cutter ant in Ribeirão Preto, State of São Paulo, Brazil - Atta sexdens ASBM2 | ecosystem: Host-associated > Fungi > Mycelium > Unclassified ... | reverse complement strand
CGTTAAATCAGACATGCAAGAGGCATTGGAATGGATCAAGGAATCCCTGCAAGACGTTCTGGACGATCGTGACGAAGAGAGCTTCGAAGGCATACCTTTGGTGCCACTGACAGATTACTCGATGGCCGCGATGGATTCACCGAGTTTTCAAAAGCTCCTTCGCGCCATGGGATTTATGCCGCCGGCTGATGGCCAGGAATCTTACTGGCGTATCCCAGCGAATATACTTACAACCACACTTCAAAAACGCTACAAACTCATCGAAGACGCTTTAGTCGGCGAATTCATTGTTGAGGGTAAGTGGTTTAGCAAATATGATGTTCGAATGACGATCATTTACCGAAGTATATTTTAGAAACGCGTAAAGATCATTCCAATATTGATGAAAAGATGGATGATGACAGTGAAGAAGATATCGATGTGTTCGAGCATGTTAAAAAGTTCTTTGCGCCCAGAGGTCAGTACTTTTTTGGTAATCTTATCGGAAAAATGTGTATCATTAGAAAAATTCTTCGCTGAAAAACTTTACACGTTATTATATAAAATATTTTCTGAGCTGCCTGAAATACAATCAATTTATCATTGATGTTATTGATTTAAATTAAAATTTATGAGTTACTTCTTTATGAACTAATTTCAAAAGTTTTTTTAATTAAGATTTATCATGACAGCACGCGTATATTTAATCCTGGAATGTTACTGTAGATGAATTTTTACCTTAGTGTTAATTCAAATTTAATATAACTTTTTTCATTAAAATGTTGATAGTTTAATATAATATTTAATAAAAGTTTATATTCTTTTATATTAAAATAGTGTGTTAGTTCAGTTATTCTACTTTGCAACCTATAGAATAAAATAAAAAAATGTAAAAGGATTTCTAATTATGTGAGTGAATTTTTAGATGTAAAAAAATATGTGTAACATTATAGGATTAAAATTTCTTACTTTCATGTATATAATGTATATAGAAATCTATTTTAAAAAATATATTGAATCATTTTTAGAACCAAAACCGTCAACTTCCGAACAGTCGAAAGTATCCACTAAAATTCAATTATCACAGAAATCTAAAACATTAACATTAAACGAAGAAAGTGATGAAACAGAAGTTACAGAAAAAAACGAAGAAGCAGAAATTATAGAAAAACATGACGAAGCGAAAATTACAATAAAAACAAATAAAGGTACTTTACTATCATAATTTAACTATTCTAATAAACAAGGAACACAGAATTACATTTCCTCGCCCTCTGTTACTCGAGCTAGTAAACCACTGTTCCTTTACCACGAGTTTACCGACAAATAAATTTATCGGATTAAATTTTAGATATTAATCATAATATTCACAATAATACAAAATTTTAGAAAGCATAAGCAACGTGAAAAGTCGAATAAGGATGCTCGATGATTCTTCTGAATCGGAAATGGAAATTGAAAGAGATGTCGATGATAAAAACGGTCAGTATTGCTGATAAAAAATAGGAATCGATCGATCCTTTTATTATTGATCACGCATTAATTGTAAATTTTACAGATGACATAAAGAGAGACAGATCCGATTCTTCATCTGATAAGAATAAACCGGCTACAAAGAAACGTCGACTAGTCGATAGTGACGAGGAGGAAGAGTCACTAAAGAGTAATTATACCGAGACAAATGGCTCTCGCGTAATAATTAGCGATGATGAAGAATCATTATCCAATGTGCGATTTGAACGGCCTGCATTATCTCGCGTAATAATCAGCGACGAAGAAGATTAGGAGAATACATTTATATATTCGTTATTCTAGATATTTAAAATATTCTTGAATATTTAAAATGTTATAATATATCACAACATATATTTTCTTTTATTCAATCCCTGAAATAATAATTAAGACAAGAATTAAATTAAAATATGTTTTATCGATTATTCTACTGTAATAAACATACTTTGCTAAGATTAAAAATTGCTACGAGACAAATATTCAATTTTAAGAGTGAAAATCATGATTAACATAATTATGTTATATGTGTTGAGAGCTAAATTTATTTTTAATTCAATTTTGAGAAAAGAATGTCACAGCTTTAACATTGTTAACTTCAGTTGGGAAGGTGAGGATCGAGAGATTTACAGGCACCGGCTTTATCCGCGAGCGCTCGAACTGGAGCATACACCCTAGGCGTTGTAAACTTCGTCAAGGTCCCACGTGTTCCTCATCGCGGTAAGTCCTTGCGAACAATTAGTGGCCTAGCACACACTCCAGGGTGCCAAGAAAAACAGTTCCCGAAAGGCGTCCACATTTCGCCAAGGAACGACGAAGAGAACATGCGAGCGCAGCGGTGCCGGCTGGCGAAGATATCTTCAATGTTACCGCGCCGCTGGCTCTAGGTTATCGACCCTGGTCACGTGATGAAACAGTCTCGCATCGCGCGATCAACCTCCTTGATCACGTGTTTCCCGGTTCGGCGGTTGGTCAATGCGGCTGACTTTACGTCTTTTGATGGGCAGGTGAGGAGTCTTGGCGAGTGTTAACGATACGTACGTGTGCATCGAGACGTAATCGTACGACGAAAGACCAGCTCTCATCTTTTTCGATGCTCACGTAGCTTCGATGGCTATCGACCGTCCAGAGCTCGAACGAATCGATACAACAGGACTCGCGGATATATGATCAGGGGATCATACCGGGTCAAGAATCGTGAAAAACGCCTAGCCGCGAATCTAGTCGCGAATATATTGTTACGTATGAAAAGACGCCAAGCTCTATGTAAATTTATATGCATAACTAATCGCCAATTCGATAGTGAAAGACGTCGAATGATATCTAGTTCTTTATTTTCCTCTATTTCTAATTTTTATATTTATTATTTTATTATGTTATTATTTTTTTTATATTTCATATTTATTATTTTATCATTTATTATTTTATTATATCTAAATCATTTAAATAATATATATTTAATGATAAAAGAAACAAAATTCCTTCATTGATTTCCTTCTATAATATTTCTGCTTCTTACATTATTTTATTTCGTTCATGTATGTTTTCTTATAATATTATATTTTTTATTATATTTTTATTGTTATTTTATCATTTATCTTATTTTTTGGCCTTTATCTTGTTTACAAATCTTATGTATATAAAATATATACATAAGAATACATTTCTTTTCTTATACATTTCTCCTTTACTGATTCCTTTATTATTGTTATTGTAATATGAAATCGAACCTCAGCGAAAGTATTAGCGCTACCTACCAGGAGTAGCTGACAAACAGTAAGCAGAGTCTGAATGCATCTATGAGCAGCATTACTTACGCTCGAGAGGGACATGTCTACAGTGGTAACTAGAAGCGCCGATCATCGTTCCGTCATCTTCGTCACTATAGAACGACCAGATTCCAGAAGGGTGACTACATGCATTCTAATCTCAACTTTTAGATGACAGGTATGCATGACATAGTAGGAAGTGAACCGTCACGGCGAGTCCACTCCACGTGGAATCCGAGGTGCTTCGATCAGGACATGTAGCTGCCGTGATAAGATAGCATGCGAAAGAGTTAGTAGATCGCAGCCAACACGTTTATTATGATCTCCGGGTAGAAGCGCGGGCTTCTTATACGGTTGTAGGTGGATGGCATCTCCTCTCTCTTTGTGAACGATATCCCCATCGGCAGACCCTTCCACATTCGTATTCTTCCCCCTCTCCGCACATTCTATATCTATATCTTTAGCCAAATTGAAATTGTGAGAGACAATTTTTAAAAGCAAACAGGAATCAAATAAAAAGAAATTGGATATATACAATACAAGGAATAATACTATCAATTTAAAATGAAGTATATAGTATATAGTATGAAGTATATAGTATGAAGTATATAGTATATAACAATCTCTTTTAAATATCTAAATAATAAAAAATTGTTGAAATTATTTTTCTTCTTAATTATAATCTAAAACTCAAAATAATAAAGAGTCGGACATATTCAAGCGATTACGTTAACGTTTACTGATATCAATCTTTATAATTTTGTGTCTAGAAAGAGATCACAGAGAGACATTTAAACCTTAATTACTTTATTTAACACTTGAAAAAAAATTGTTTTACATTATTAATATTATAATATAATAAATAATAAGTTTAAAATATTAAGAATGAATGATAATAAAATGTTTTCAATATGTATATATTTTACATAAAAAAATTTACACTTCTTTTAAATTATTTGAATAATCGATATTCTGTATTTATATTCTATATTAATTACACAAATCATCTGTCGGTTGTGTATTGCCATCTTATTAGGAAAGTATAAATACAAACAAGTTTCTGTCACAGTCACTAATCTCATATGAGTAATTTTAGACTTATATTTCATGTTTAAATATTTAAATAAAAGAAAATTATTTGTATGAAAATAGTTTTATTTTTTACGTGAGACATTTTTTGACATTGCATTATAGAAATATATAGAGAATTATAAGTATTACGTATTTGTAATTAATTATGATATACACATTCTATTTCAATTGTTATTATCAAATATTTACAAGGTTCTTATATTAAAAACAAAGAGATATTGAGTTATAAATTTTAATTCATTCATTTACATCAGAAATTGTACGTAACATTATAGAATTTGACATCGCCAAACCTATTATCTGTAACATAAAGTTTATATTTTTATTTCAAATAAAGACTCCAGCAAATTTTTTATTGCATAAATTAACACACAATTGTAATCCATTCTCATGGTTTACATTTATTAATATAAAAATAAAAAGGATTTTGTATAAAAATAAATCCAAAAATAAATCAAATATAAAAAGTCTATACGAGCCTTTATGATTTTTAGTGCGGAAATAATATAAAGCGATAAGATGTAATTCGCAAACAGTTGGAATTAATTTCATTGGAAAGTACGTTTTTATTGTTTTTAAATTATATTTTGTCACTTTATAAATATTATTTGCCAATCAACAATCAAGCGGAAACTCATAGGTATTTTACATTTGTTTTATATTTATACATAATTTTAATATTTTTGTAAAATATTTCATGGAAAAATATATATGATATAATAAAATATAATGTTTATAAATAAAACATTTTTTATAATAATATTGCAAAAAGGAAACAAAAATTCTGTGAAATTTTGAAAAGTTACATATAAAATTCTAGGAATAATACAAAATGAATTAAATGAATACATAAAAATTGTCGCATATAACGTTGCTTACAACTCTGAAAGTTTCCAATGAGAGAACGTAAAATGGGCCACCGGTTAAAATAATCGGTCTTTGTGCCCGTATCATAATGGTTTGTACTAATCGACTGATGTCTTTTAACTGCTTTCCGAAATCCATTTGCTCTCTTTTTTTAAAGACCACAAACTCCCATCCACAAGAATATATTGATTGCGCAATTTGCAAGCCCTAGATTGATATAAAAATTAAAATTAATATAGAGTGGTAATATAAAATACTTGCTTTTAATAATTCTGAATTGTTCCTTACTGTACATTGTTCTCATTTTAAAATTCTTAAGAGTATAGTAAGAGAAAATTTTTAATATCTTGGTATAAATGAAACTAACCAAATGTTCGAGTTGAGCGGCAGAGAAACAGAAAATAAACAGTTGCAAGGCGGCGCATAAAAAATATTCAAACAAAGACCATAATCTCAAAATAGATTCCATGTCAATCTGTAGTCGAGATGTACAAACGTAATTTAATAATTCGAATGACAGCATTAAATATGTATACAGAATTAAATATGCGTGTCGCTAAATACTTTGTAAAATAACTCGTACCGCAATTTTAATCATTGATGCTTCGAATGAGACTAAACAAATGATAAGTAATGTTTCGATGCATTGCACGAACATTGTTGGACCGCTAAAAGTTTGCAACATCTTTATAAATCTAGAAATATAAACATATTTCTTAAATGCGATTAACAAAGCATTATTTTGGAATTACGATGCAAAGAATATCAAAGGTTTAGAGAGAGAAAGACACGAAATTATGAAACGTAGATCATTATTAATATAATATTAATAGTTATTTTAGATTCATGAGATATTACATAATTACGTAATGTATAAATATAATAATAAATATAATAATGTTATATTATAATTTTGCAACATAATAATCTAAGTGAAAATATTACTTTATAATCTCCGTATGACAATCCACGCAATTCTTTAATTTGCTCTGGAGAACGATGACAGCTTCTGATACGCTGTAATTTCGAAAAATATTTTATTTTTATAATTAAAGAGTTTGTTTTAAAATAATCGACATAACAAATAATACTTGTCCAAATCGATTTTCATCAATATGATATTGATGTATTGAAATTGTGCGCAGATGACCATCAACATGGTGACATAAAAAGTGTCGTAACAAATAATTCCAAGCGCAGAAGATATTCCGCCGATTATCTGTATGAGATACAGGCAAACATAATTATAAATATCGTTAGTGTTTATCGGATACCACCCGATATACGGTAAATTTCTTTTTTTTAATGTTTGATTAATTGAATTTTTCTTATTGGGTGCCCATTCTAGGAGCAATGGATTGGCACACCAATGTAGAATGCCGTAAATGCAAGCAAACGTCCAACAGCATATAAAGAAATTAGAATATTTACGCGTGTATTCCATTTCATTCCTATATATTCGATATCCTAATAAAAATTTTTCGTTAGCAATTTCAATATATAACAATAGTAATTTTAAATATTAAGGATTTGCAAAAAAACTATAATATTATATAAAGAATGTAGATTGCATTTTTTAAATTAACATATAAATGGAAAGTTATTTCATAAATATTCACTAAGTTTAAAGCAGCAAAAGTCGTACGATGCAACGTAATTAATAACACAATCTTTCTTTACTTATCTCTGACGGAAAGTGATTTAAAATATATCTGCCACGATATTTTAAAAACTTTACTGAAAAACACACATAAGTTACACTGGTAATAATAATTAATTGACATACTTTCCTTGCTATTATCGATTCGTTGGCAAAATACATGACATTTTTCTAACTTTCTCACAAGATCGATGATTTCTCTATTTTTCCATATAGAATAACACCATTTCATTAGACCTACTGCATGCATGCTGATTGCTCCGATGATGTTAGCAAATATTTTCAGATCATTGCTCATCGCAAGCGCCACTATTTCCGAGAAGAGAAGCAGGAAATTTGTCAATATGAATACAATTGTCGCCACCGTTGAAAATAATACTTTAAGAGGCGAAAATGATTTGACGGGCCAAATACAGGCATATTCGAGTACGAAGAGCAAATTCGCAATGTAATACTCTAAAGATATTATATCTTCTCTTTTGCACACTTTGTTATCCTCGCTCTTGCGATTCATATTTGGAAAGAGGAGAGGGGTGGGCGGATGTATATCTGAAAAATCGAAACGAGAATCATTTTTTGCTTGAAGATGTGTGTCCAGTTGCGGTTCATTCGCGCAAAAGATAACTTGGTTACTTAAGATAACTTGGTTTCGCGCAAGTACACGAGGAACATAATACGGCTCTTGTTTCGCATATTCCCCGGATACATGTACACCGGACAATTACGTACGTTACGTCAGACGACCTGAGACTCGCGTATGTACGTACACGGTCCGGCTCACGGACAGTCTCACGAGGCGGTGAGTTTTATCGGTGGATTGTACATGCGGCGAACACGTTCGTGTAATCGGCAAACAGAAGATAAAGGTTCTTGTTTCTGTTCGTAAGTAAAAGTATTTCGTCGCGAGAAAATTATCGCAAGACTCGATATAATAATGATAAGCACTCGTATAATAATGATAAGATTTACACTTTTTTTTTTAATTTCTGACGAATAACCTCTGACGACTTTATATACATTCGATATTTAATTTTGTGATTTCTGTGTATAATGGTGCTGTTGATATAATAATATAAAAAATATTTGATATTATATTTAGCAGGTATTATAATGAACGTTAACCTTCGATCAAGTTAGACTTTGAAAATACAATTAATATTTTGATTGTAATTTTTGATAGATAAACTTAAATCTGTAAAAAAGTAAGTAAAATGCAATCCGACTCTTAATAAAAACTTGTTATTAAACACTTTCACAAATTTGCAATATTTTTTTTAGATTTTTAGACAATCGAGAACAATATAAAAATCTGCACTGAAGCTTAAAGATGCTGACAAAATTTCACACAGCCGATCATTAATATAAATTTTTCACGAGTATATTGAAAAATATTTTCCTGTGCATCGCATTATATTAATACTATTCTTAAGACTTTCACGAGTGTTTTCTATATGAAAATCATGCGTTTTGCGGGTTTTCTCCGTGTCCAGATGCATTCTTGGAATGCTAACATTTCGTGAATCTTGCAGTCCACTTCTATTGACACTAAGTATCAAGCTGCTCTTTGCCCTGATGAAATGGATTTTACGAAACGTTGGTATTCCAAGAATGGATCTGGACACGGAGAAAACTGGCGAAACCCATAATTTTCATTAATATTACTAATTTAAATTATATTGTAATGAGAGAGAAGCATTTCTAACACTTTAACGTGACAGACTCGTGCAATTCTCTCAGCGTTCATACAATACCGCTCGTACTTACTATTTGTACGCGTAGAAAGCAATTTTCATTCTGCAAGGCGATCCTTGTACTTAGCGACAACTTATCCCGGAATTTCCGGGATCGTTCCGAGACGTTCTCGGCAATTGCAATGCGCGTGTCTCGGTCGCTCTGGTCTCGGGCATGATTTATGCAAGCAAATAAATGTCTCCGTCGTGTCATTAGAGCGGTTCGTTTGAAATGCAAATAGCATTTGCAGCGCGCATCGAATATACTCTCCAATTAAGTGTCCGTGCAAACTTTTCCCGTGGTCCGAGTGGCCATGTAGGAAGTTCACGGGTACTTTGAAGTCGAATATAGATTCGCCGTAGGACTGAGCGTGAAACTTGATATCTAATTACATCCTCCGAGTCATCACCCGAAGCAGGATCATTGGTTCTCCTCTGTGCGCGCGTGTTTGTGACTGGGCGAGTGGGTGCAACTCCCTTGGTTAATCTTCGGACCATAGCTTGCCTGACTTCCGTTGCCGCCAGTATCGCATCATATCTCTGTCAGTCGTTACATCCGATGAAAGGTGGACTCGTATAAACGCATTTCGCTCTTAATCTAATTGAAATCTGCCACTGACGCATCCGCGAGGATGCAGTTATCGACGCGTTTTCGATTTGTATCTCATCGTCAGTGAACGAATGTCCGCAGGAAAACATCGAAGCCGGTTTTTAATCCACCAACGTATGGAAGCAATCTATAACGAAGATTAGAGAAATATAATTAATGCTGTTAGACAGAAATATAATTTCGAGATACATCGGATATACTCTAGAAAGGTTTGTATAGTCTAGTTTAAGATTTACATGGGAAGAATCATTTTTTGGTTAATCAAATTCTCTTGGTTAATGATAATTTCAAAAATTATGCACATCTTTAGTAATAGAATTTTAATCATAAAGGGCAAGTTTCTTCTCATAATTTCGAAATCTGCTCAAAACGAATAAATCTCTATAGAATAATACCGATATTCACAGTTGATTCTTATTTAAGACTGTCTTAAATACAGTTTTAAGATGTCATAAATCAATTACCAGAACAATATCTTAAGACATTACTTAAGATGACCTTGAAATAGGAACGAACTATGAATACCAGCCTATGTATTACATTGATTCCATTCATTTCCCTGTTATTCAACTATCTTATTCGTGTTAGTGCTCGCGCACGTTCGTGCTGGCAACACGTGGATTAGTGTGAACGCAAGCGGAGTGTGGAACGGTCGGGCCGAGTTTTCGGAAGTATCGAACGGGTTCCGTGTCTCACTCACGGTCCCTTCCCCTGTCCCCGTGCTCTCCTTGCGTCCCGTTGGTCCCGGAGAACTCTACTTTGGTGATAGTATCCTGCCGCGTGTTGTCCGACGCGTTGCCGAATTTTGGCAATGATTGATGGCTATTAAGGACCGGGCCAAACCCGCTCCGCTTGTTCCGCGCGCCGTACCCTCAATGGCATGTACCACGCGCTCACACCGCTATATTTGCGAGATCTCGCAATTAAACCAAAAATAGCGCACCTCGTGAAACCACCAGGGCTGGGCCAACGTTCCGTCAGCACCCGCGGGGAATTCTCACTTCGGAAGTCAGCCACAAAGATGCTACTCATTTTTATACGTTACTGGATGTCTAGAAAATGTTGCACGCGAGTAAAAGATTTGCGCGTCAAGTCTCATAAAAATTATATTGAAATTATATTGAATCTTTGAAGATGAATGATGTGACATAAAGACATAAAACATTTTTATACATTGTTATATATTGTTCATCACAAATTATGTT
>Ga0157364_1008869_pt1 | contig 10423 bp, 6 predicted proteins | sample AttsexASBM2_FD_111476 | JGI IMG/M metagenome (GOLD analysis project Ga0157364, IMG submission 111476) | Fungus gardens microbial communities from leaf cutter ant in Ribeirão Preto, State of São Paulo, Brazil - Atta sexdens ASBM2 | ecosystem: Host-associated > Fungi > Mycelium > Unclassified ... | reverse complement strand
CGGAAGTGGATCAAAAGTTATTTTATTTTGAAAATGGAAATAAATAAGGAAAAAATTCGCTACATTTTGCAGTATCACTACGATAAAGGCAAGAATGCTGCACAGGCTTGTGAAAAAATTTGCTATTTACAATGAAGATACTCTATCAAAATCAGCAACACGGAAATGGTTCGCTCGCTTTCGTGCTGGAAATTGCGATTGAAAGATGAACCTCGCTCCGATCGACCAATCATTAAAAAGTCCGATGAAATCATGGTAAAAATCGAGCGTGATAAGCATGTGAGCACTGTGGAGATTACCAAGGAACTAGGCATCGACCACAAAACAATTTTCAATCATTTACACAAAGCTGGATACAAAAAGAAGCTCGATGTTTGATTCCTCACGAGTTGAGTGTTAGGGACATGATGGATCGAATTAACATTTGTGATATGCTACTGAAACGAAATGAAATTGAGCCATTTCTGAAGAGAATGATTTCTGGTGATGAAAAATGGATCACCTACGACAATCCAACTAGAAAAAGATCATGGATAGAGAAAGGAGAGAAGGCACAAGCAATCGCAAAATCTGGATTGACGAGGAAGAAAGTGATGTTGTGTGTGTGTGGTGGGACTGGAAGGGAATCGTTCACTATGAGCTTATCGTCCAATCAAACAATTAATTCCGAACTCTACTGTGAACAACTGCAGAGATTACAACAAGCAATTGAGAGGAAGCGGCCAGAATTAATCAATTGGAGAGCTGTCGTCTTCCATCACGACAACGCTCGACCACACACATCTTTGATGACTCGGCAAAAATTGCGAAAGCTTGGTTGGAAAGTTTTAATGCATCCACTGTATAGTCCTGCCATAACACCCTCAGACTATCATTGTTTAGGTCTCTGCAGAACTCTCTTAATGGAGTAAAGCTAGCTTCAAAAGAGGCCTGTGAAAATTACTTGAAGCAGTTTTTCGATCAGAAACCACAGAAGTTCTATCACGATGGAATTATGGCTCTGTTCCAAAAATATTATAGAAAATAATGGAGCATATTTGGTTTAAATAAATTGATTTCAATATTCTAAAAAAAACGCTTTAATTTTACTAAAAAATCGTCACGAACTTTTTCCCATACCCAATATTAAAATCTGTTAATATAGAAAAATAATAGAGATACAAAATCTATTAAAATAGAAGAAACCGTAAGAGAGCAAAATAAGTAATACAAATATAATAAAAGTATAAATTAATTTAAGTAATTGTAAAAAATATAATACGATTTGAAGTAAATAGAAATGTTAATATAATATAAGACCCGATTATGATTCGAAACATTGAGTTTTGTAATGCTTTTCGTTTGTAATTCTTAATATATATCTTTAAGGAAGTTCTCGTGCTATTTCCTAGTAAATAGACAGTTTATTCATAATACATAAAACAATTAAAATAATGGAATAAAAAGATTACTAACAATATCTTATGCTTTTATACATAATTATTGTTAATTTTATATGTTACTAAATATTTTCAAAATAATAAAATAAAAGTTGTAAGATGCTCATTTGATGTATATGCATCGTCTACCTGACATATATTCTAGTTTTTTCATTGAAGAATTTAAATTTTTTATAAACTGGTCAGTTTAAATGAAATTTTATGAGAACAAACTTAAATGTTTATTTTATAATTATGATTTTATAATTATGATTTTTAAATTGCTCTTATACGCAAGTGTCTTAATTTAAAAGTGAATAGCTACTAAGGTTATTCTTCCAACTTGTAATGTAAAATTCTATAAATTTAGAATTAAATATCTTCAAATGGTACGGTAAAAGCCAAATACAATGAAATTTTTTCTAGATATTATTGATATTATTAACATTTATATTACATGTATATTATAGATATGTTGTCTTATGTTTCATCAAACGCGAGACCCTCCTTAATACTGAATTCATTGTATTTGGCTCATAGTCCTTTTCAATGTTATTTTTTAAATTTTATTATTACTTGAATCATATTATATTATGTATTTTATAATCTGATGCATCACTAAAATTCATAGATTTGCATGTAATATAATTATTATTAAACAATAGAAGATATTTTTAACCTCGCGGAGACAAAGATATAATAATAAAAAGATCGTAGCTGCATGATTACTTTTATTCGTTAAGTGTCATGTCTGTAAAAAAGAATTGCTATTTGTATTACTATAACCTGCTGTAGAAAAATTAGTGATTAATATTTCTGATATAAAAAAAAAAAGGATGAGAAAAGATTAAAAGATTTACGAGTAACGAAAGTGCAAAAGTGATTTTTATCTGAATGGATCTTTATAGTTGGGGTTTTTCTATGAAAATCGGAAGTCATGATATCCGTCAGAAATCTGGATTTGTAATTCATCGTTACCTATTTTCATGCACCGTTGTTATTTGTAAAAATTGTTGAGAAAGATGGACAAGAGAGTAGAATGCGTTTCTTTACATTACTAGCAGTTTCGAATTCTCCATTATAATGGAAGAAACACTTATAAGTATTAAAAGATATAGATTTTGTAGATGTTCGCTACGCGTATTATTTGCACGATCGGATGCATTAATGTATGGCATACTTATTTCTCTCTGATACGTAAGAAGCGTATCTTTTCTTTTACGTAATGGATTATGTATGGTTTAACTACCATTTATCCGCAAGAAAGAATCGTACCTTGCATGACAAATATATTGGATTGTCATCAATGCATGCGATAATATACATTATACATAATATATATACATATGATTATTAACATCATTTACACACGATTATTAAAATCAATTCGGTTATCAATACATTCGCATGTCCTATTTCACGTCTACATGTGCGACATGACGACTGAGAATAGGAGAATCCGAAAATCTTTCAGTTGTTACGCTAAGACTTTTGATAAGAAACGCGAACTGTTAAAGCTGTACATAAATCCAGCATATAATATATAATTAATTTAAATATATAAATAAATATATATATATATATATATATATAAAATAAATCTAGCGCAACATAATACATTATTAGAAATAAATATTAACCACCATACCAATTATGTTTTTACTTGTTCAATATATATAATAATGTTCAATATATATAATTATATATATAATTTATATATCTGTAAATTTCTTTTGATTTCTTTTTTATTTAAAAATACGTAATAATAATTCTTATATAATGTAGAAAAAGACTCCTGCAAAGAATCCTGCGCGTTTTAAAGAAATCCCAATTAAATTGCTTCGTTTTGAGATATATTTTTATTGAGATAGTTATGATTTTGATCAAATGTTTCCTTTGACACATTTATATAAAATCAACAGATAATAAAAAGATATAGAGCTTTGAAGTCACAGAATCTAAATACCGCTACATTGCACTACATTTCCTTAATGGTTTCCTTTGTGGTAACACCTCCTGAGAATTTTTATTGCTCACAGGGAGCAAAATGACCACATTAAATGATGTATTTAAAGCCATATTTACAGCTTTTATTCTTTAAAATCACAAAAACTGAGCATACTTTAAATGTTGTAAAATGAACTGCAATGGTTTTATAAAAAATTTTTAATTTAAAAAAAATCATAAAGACTGATGTCCAGGGAATAAGTATATTATGAACTTCGCATAAATAGCAGTTAAAAAAAGGCCTTATAGAAATATAAAATCTTATACACATTTTTTTTGGTTCCCTGGTCTCCCAGTGACCATAAAGGATTAAGATAAACTGATGTTTTCCTTTATGTGTAATAGGTATATTTTATTATAAGTATAATTCAAACCCAAACTGTTGATTGAGCCTATTTAAATATAGGTCTATTCTTTTTAGCTGAACTTCTTGCACGGTTCATTTTTTCTCTTTTTCTCTCCAAAAAACTTATGTAAAAACTAGAAATCTAGATATATTAGAAACTAGAAATCTAGATATATTAGAGAGATGACAGGTGAAGAAATGGTTTGCTTGACTGGCTAAATTACGTGATTCAGCTCCATTTTCTTTTACACTATGATAAAATTAAACTGGAAACACAATAGGCACAGGCAATAGGAAGAGAACAGGAAATGACAGAACTCTGGGGTATAAATTCGATATACAGAATAAAAAGAAGGAAATAGAACTCAAACGATTGATTAACAAAAAAGTTGGACTTGATTTGTGACTTCAGAAAAGCGTTAACGGAAAAACAAATTCGAACGCTCCTATCGGAGAAAACTGTCAACTGGATTTGATAAATATTTTTCCTTCCATGTTCCTTCCATTTTCCTGTAATTCTGTAAACTTGTATTTTCATGTGTATATAGAGTATATTCTGAAAAGGGAAGTTGTTGTTCAAGTCCCATTTAATTTTTTTTTAATTTCAAAGTTTTTTATGTTGGTAAGTTAAAAAACGATAATTTAATGATAATTTACTATAATATGCATGAATGTATATATTTTTCAATAAATATTGATGCACGTACTATTTAATAAAATCGATTTTTATACAAACTAGAATTTCTGCATTAAAAATAAAATGTGCATATATGTGTGTATTTTGTACGAGATATCGTATGATATATACTTCCAATTTTTCCCACAATTAAAATCGCATCGTCCCGATTTTCCATGTGTTTTCTGAAGCTATATTTCAAGCCCATATTTCATCCTCAAATTTAATTTCTTTCTTTTTACTCCGTAGTTCGATATTATATACCGGAGCTCTGATTGGACGGCTTATTCCTTGTTCCCTGCCTGTGGACGATATAAGATAGACCCAACATCCCTATATATGCTGGGTAGAGTCCTAGGAAGTGTTCCAAAATTTACTGCCAATACTGAAAATCTATAACTTACGTGACATGCACTATAGATTTTCAGGTAATAAATTTTGGAATATAACTCTAGATTTATAAGAGAAGCGTGACTAGTTAAGTATTCTGATTGATCATGTGATTAAGCAGCCAATGAACTGATACTGTAAAAATGGCTGTTAAATAGATGATTGGACCATCTTATAGTCCGTTTTGCAAATGATGCCATTTTTAATATTTTTTCTAGTACTTTTTGGTATTTTTGTGATACTGACATATATCGGTAGCGCTTCTCTGATAAATCTAAGATTCTAATGTTAGTTTTGACAGAACGGAGGGAGAAGCAAAATATTGGGGCAACATAGAGATTCTATAAGTAGAGATCGGCTAATGCTGACTCGATCCGTAATTGGCTCTGCCATGTTGTAAAATCCGATGTGAGAATGAGAGAAGTGAATATAAGAGAGATAATATAAGAATAAGAGAAGCGACACCGGCTTGCTGTCAAAATTATTGTTTGCGATGTCATAACTCAACGTCATAACAGTTAAATGCACATTACTTTTTATTCTGACAAGTGAGATTCAACTAAGTTTTTGTCTACAATCTGCACAAATTTGAGACCGTGTGTTTTATTAAATCTTTTATTAACTCACATTAAAAATCTTTTATTAACTCACATTAAAAATAAGATTATAAACTTGTGTTATTATGAAATAACTTATTATCAAAATAAGCGAGTAATAACGTCATTATTCGAGTATAAAATATTCAGGCCACTTCATATACTCAGTATCACTTGTGTGTAAATGAAAAACAATTTTTATATTCGAATTTTATATGTTTTGCATGTTTTTGTCAATTTTATTCATTTTCAATAAAATTAGTTTAACTGGTTATTCGAGCCTGCTGGATTTTATTTGCAAACTTTTTCTATAAAATAATAATTTATTAATATATAATGACTAAATATAATATAACATATAATGACTAAAAACGTTTCGATCTTTTAAACGTGGTCATCAATTTATCCTAAAAAACTAAATGCTTACATTACAATTGCAAAAGATAGACTGGATAATATGTCAAAATGTAATGTAGTCTATAAGATCAGTTGTATAAGATCAGCGATTGCAAGGCCACGTATGTTGGTCAAACAAAAAGGCAAACTCAAAACCAAAATCCAAGAACATTTAAAAGATACTAATAAGAGGAACGGATATTTATCAGTATCAATATCAGATCATAATCTGGCAAAAAAACATGAATTTGAATGATAAAAATGTTTGATTCTAAATCATATGTAAAAAGAACGATATTAAAATGATATAAAAAAACAAAAAGAAGAGCTAAATAAACAGAGTGACATAGAAAAACTATAAAGATACATATCTTCCTATCTTGTCTATCTCCTATTTAAAAATTCTTATGCTTTCCATTTTGACAAGCATATCAGCCAAAATAATAAATAGTAAAAAATAATAAATATAATAAATAATAATAAATTGATCGCTTTTTGTTAGTGCGACTATTGACGAGAGACAGGCTATTATAATATATCATGATCGATCAGAAGAGACAATGCATTGTAATTTAACGATAATTTGTTAAGACTGACCAAATCAAGGATTGAGATAATCTATTTATGATATATAATATAAAAAATTTAATAATAATCATTATTCAAATTGATACAATGATTGAGAATTCAACCTTGAATTGAACAGTTTGAATGAATTTCAAGAGATTATTTGACAAGATATAATAATTATAAAGATATTGCTATTTATACATTGAAGACATGATTTCTCAGGATGGATTTTAACGTTTTGTAAGGACTGCGATTGTAAAACCTTATTAAGTATTGTTTAAAGTTTATTAGAACGAAATCACTGAGAATGATCAAGTTTAAAAGGTCAAAACGTTTGTAGTCATTATATTAATAAATTATTATTTATAGAAAAAGTTCGTAAATAAAATCCAGTGCGGCTCGAATAGTTAAACTAATTTTATTAAATTGATTGAAGACTTGTACGAGCTTTATTAATATTATAATTTGTCCATTTTATTCATAATTTTATATTTATGAAAAATAAATTTTTACTAATAATTGTTCATTACAATTTTGTTACAACAAATTTGTAATGAACAAGTAGTTACGTGATATATCGAAATTGGCATTGATATATTGCGCATTTTCACGTGATTTCAATTCACTTTATGGGGATGTGTTTTTATTTGAGGTTGAATGCTTTGCTCTACTTTTTACTTTTACTTGTACTTTTGTCTTTTTTGCTTCGTCTTATAATAAAGATGTGTTTATAATCAAAAGTCTATTTCTTGTTCGCTCCAAACCAATAAGTTATGAGCCCAGACATAATTGCCCAGATATAATCAAAAAGAATAGATGCGGAATCACTAGAAGTGAAAAAAAACCGTCGTGTTGTTGCAACACGAATCACTTTGATCTAGTAAGGTTATTATGACACAGTCAAACGTGAGTGCCGGCGCATTGCCACCAATAGAAAAGTTGCTTAGCAGAGAAAATTACAGCACATTGCAGCTCGCCATAAAAACGTATCTCGAACACGAGGATTTGTGGGGATGCGTCTCTCAGACTCAGTAACAAATGAAGTGAAGACGTACGAGAGTCAAAATTAACTATCCGTTGATTCGTCCATCTACGTTCATGTGCAAGATACAGTGCTAAAGAAACTTAGGAACAAACTAAGAAAAGCCTACAAGGACTTTCGAGGAAAATAAGATTACTGAGGACGCTGGTCTCGACGATTAGAGAATTGTTCGTCGGTGAAGTAATACTTGACAAAAATAATAAATTAACGTCGCATAAATTGAACGGTATGAGCTTCAAAGTTAAAGACGAATGGATAGGTACTCTCTTGCTCGCAGGTTTACTAAAAAAATATAAGTTTATAATAATGGGTATCAAAAATTCGAAAATCCTCATTACCGGGGATTCGATCAAAACAAAATTGCTGCAAAAAGTGAAAGACGCTTGCCAATCGTTATTCGGCGACACTGCGCTACAGACGAAGCGAACGAATCCTTGGAATAATAAGAATGCTTTTAAAAGATCGAGATGTTACAACTGCAACAAATATGGACATTTTGCAAAAGATTGTCGTAGCAAGATCAAAGCAAGTTTCTCAACAGAAGACGGCAGAAATAGCAACAGATATCACCTTCTTCAGAGGTCTCAGCAGGAAAGTTAAATCTCACAGACTGATATGTAACTCTGGTATCTGACATATGTCAAATATCCCAAGCGTAACATTTTCATCCAACGCAATAACCAATGCTCGAATCACTGTAGCCAACAATAAGAGCACTACAGTAGAAGCGATAGGTACTACTCAAATTAATGCCCTTGCCAACATGAAGAAAAATATTAGAATATCAGATGTCTTCCATGTTCCTAAATTAATCTCAAATTTACTTTTAGTAAAATAGAGAAAGGATACACAGTAATGTTCAATCACCATGGATGTCTGATATAAGATATCAAGAAGAAGCTTGTCGCGACAGCAATGTTAATCAGTGGCATGTACAAACTAAATAGACCGCCTGCAGGACTAAACTCACATTAACAGTAAATGTAAATGATCTATGGCATAGGAGATTAGGTCATTTGCATCCTGAGACAATGAATACATTAAAAATGCTTCGCTACTGGAATGCAATTCAAAAGAATGATCGATAGTACCTGCATAATTTGTCTGGAAGATAACCAAGACTTTTCAGAGATCAGGTACACATGCCAAAAGTATTCTAGACTTAATTCGGACTTATGCGGTCCAATGAAGACATCATTGATCGGTGATGCAAAGTACTTCTTTACACTAATTATTAATCGGTGATTATTTGAGAAAGACTTTTATTTATCCTCGAGAGCAAGGATTAGATATCAGAGGTGTTTCGAAACTTTAAGAGATTCATTGAAAACCAAACTGGAAAGAGGATTCGAGCCATATACACTGACAACGAAATAGAGTATATGAATGAAAAATTAATAAATTTCCTAAAAGAAGAAGGAATTAAATATAAGACGATTGTATCTCACTTTCCTGACAAAATAGTGTAGTCGCTACAATCGAATGAGAAGGCTCGATATCTACTTTTTGAAGCTAAAAAGTTCGAGGGGAAAGTGGTTTCGATATATTTTCTCAATAGTTCGCCAACGAAGACGTTACACAAGATGACTTCAGAAGAAGTTTGATTGAGAAAGGAAACCGGATCTTCGACATGTGAGTATATTTGACAGCAAAGCTCTCGTCCATATTCCAAAAGTCTTAAAACGTAAATGGGACAAAAAAGTTTTGAATGTATCTTGTAGGCTTCTGTGAAAAAAGTAAAGTTTATCATTTATATGAGCCAATCAAAAAATAATAAAACGTAAAAATGTTATTTTTTCTAAATAATAGATACATCATGACCAGAATTGAGAAATTCCTGAAAAAACTAATAGTTCTGGAGACACGTAAAAGCAGAATATGAAGTTTCTCCCGCTTACGGGAATTTCATTCGGAAGATATAATATGTCGCAGGATGACATCTCAACTGAAATATATAGCGAAGATATTGATTATTATAGTCCTGAAAGTGTTCACCAAAGCATTCTGTCACATCAAATGCAATTTTTAAGAAGATCATCTAGGACTCAAGCCAAAGCAATTTCATTACACATCGTATTGAAGAATTGCTAGTATCCGACGTCGTCAATTGAAAAAATCCTGCAATGTGAAGATTCTGTTATTCTGTATTGTATTAACAATGGTTGATACAATATGAATTATGGTCACATGAAAAAAATCACACTTGGGAAGTAAAATTCTTCCATCGAATCGGAAGGCCAATACCAAATGAATTTTCAAATCTAAGAGAGATATGAATCAATACATACAATCACAGTCCTTACATACAAGTCCGAATGAATTAAGTCTAGGATACTTTTGGCACGCGTACCTAATCTCTGAAAAGTCTTGCTTGCTTATCTTCCAAACAAATCACGCAAGTATTATCGATCACTCCTTTGAATTGCATTCCAGTAGCGAAGCTCTTTTCTAATATATTCATTGTCTCAAGATGCAAATGACCTAATCTCCTATGTCATAAATCACTTACATTTATTGTAGAGATATGAATGAGCACATAGTGTGACATAAAACATGTTTGATTGTAAAGGGATGCGCACAGAAAATAGGAATAATTACAAAGAAACCTATGCACCAATTATAAGATATAATTCACTGAAATATTTGTTTTGATTTGCTGTAAAACATCTGGACATCGATCACCTTGATGTGGACTTTCTTCAGGGCGACTTGGACAAAGAAATTTATGTTAAATTTTCGATGATAGATCGAAAGGCAAAATAATTAAGGAAGAAAAGATTTTTAATTTAAAAAAGACCGTCTATAGTTTGAAACAAGGCAGCCATTGCTGGAAACTCGATAAGGTCTTCACGAATCTCGGTTTTAAGAAGTCAACAGTAGATATATGTGCGTGCGTGCGTGCGTGCGTGCGTGCGTGCGTGCGTGCGTGCGTGCGTGAGTGCGTGTGTGTGTGTGTGTGTGTGTGTGTGTGTGTGTGTGTGT
>Ga0157364_1008868_pt1 | contig 10424 bp, 6 predicted proteins | sample AttsexASBM2_FD_111476 | JGI IMG/M metagenome (GOLD analysis project Ga0157364, IMG submission 111476) | Fungus gardens microbial communities from leaf cutter ant in Ribeirão Preto, State of São Paulo, Brazil - Atta sexdens ASBM2 | ecosystem: Host-associated > Fungi > Mycelium > Unclassified ... | reverse complement strand
TTTATCCACGATCTTTTTCTAGTTGGATTGTCGTAGGTGATCCATTTTTCATCACCAGTTATCATTCTCTTCAGAAATGGCTCAATTTCATTCCGTTTCAGTAGCGTATCACAAATGTTAATTTGGTCTATCATGTTCCTAACACTCAACTCGTGAGGAACCCAAACATCGAGCTTCTTTTTGTATCCAGCTTTGTGTAAATGATTTAAAATTATTTTGTGATCGATGCCTAGTTGCCTGGCAATCTCCACAGTGCTCACATGCTTATCACGCTCGACTTTTACCATGATTTCATCGGACTTTTCAGTGATTGGTCGATCGGAGCGAGGTTCATCTTTCACGAAATCATCGGAAATTTCCAGCACGAAAGCGAGCGAACCATTTCCGTGCTGCTGATTTTGATAGAATACTTCACCGTAAATAGCGTAAATTTTTTCACAAACCTGTGCAGCATTCTTGCCTCTATCATAGTGATACTGCAAAATGTAGCGAATTTTTTCCTTATTTATTTCCATTTTCAAAATAAAATAACTTTTGATCCACTTCACCGATTTCAATGTTTTTCGACTTAAAACAAAGGTTAAAATGTCACTTTTTAAACGCACGTCTAGTGTTTGCGATTAGTAGTTGCCGACTGCTGAACATTTAATGCTATCTAGCGGGAAAAACGCCACGAACTTTTTCCCAATATTATTTTAGGTGATTTGAGGAATTTTGTTTATTTTTTATACGCAAAGGACATAATTTTCTGAAGCTTTTGTTAAAGGATTTAGATCATAATGTCCAGCGTTAATAACATGTACAATTTGTTTGGGTTCTAATACACAAGCTAACGCAATCTTCCTATAAATAAGTTACATTGTTGTATCACCCTAAAATATTTTTATTAATATATTATTTGATATAAATATATTTTTCAAAAATTGCTTATATGCGAAAATAATTCAGGATATGAATTAATCTCTGCATTATAATCACAATGCATAACTGTTACCATATGATCGATTGTAGACAATCATCACCAGTAAAAATTAAACAAATTCTTCTTTGTTCATTATCTAATTTTGGAGGAAATCTTCCTGTTTATATAAAAAAATTAATTCCTTTATCAGACTTACGATAATATACTTTAATATATAAAAATATAATTGAAACTGTACAGTATTACCTGTTCCTATTTCTTTATTGTTTTTTATTAGACATATTGCATAGTCATTTTGGTTATTGCATTTTTTAATTAATGAAGAACATAGTTGCATACATATCATCTCATAATCATGCTTAATGATATCTTCTTTATCTGATGTCAGTTTAATTAAATTATATATAAAATTAAACTTAATTTACATTCAGATACTTCACAATAATTTGAAGGAGTGACGGTTAAAATCTACAATAAAATAATTTCTAATTTTTGTATTATGTTTCAACCGATATAATTAAATCCTATGACAATAGCATTTGAGGTCTACTACAGAGAATGTAAAAAATTTTGTTTTACAGTGTTAGTTACTCATCTCCATCTTATTAATCGAATAATAATCAGAAAACGTATAATGGAATTATTCGGAATAGATTCCAATCAAAATAATTATAAATTATTTCTTACATTTCTATTGTGTTTTTTAAAGAAACTGTTTCCTTAAACTTTTTAAGAAAAACTAAATAATTCCGATCGGAACTCATTTCAAGCAATTCCATAATATGTCTTGGAATATCAAAATACTAGAGAGACTACCTATATATTTCCTAATGGAATTTCCGTGACCATAGCGCCTGTATCTATATTTCGGTCAAATACATGATATTTTAATATTTAATTAAAAATATCCGGATGACTCACAAATGTTTTTAATGGTACTTTATAACTCTTCATGAGATACAAATTCTATAGATACAGATTCTATATATAAACTTTATTGAATTTAGATCCGGTTAATTATTTCGGTTAAGTACAAAAAAAGATCCAAAAAAAGAATGATTAATTGTAATTAATAGAATGACTCACAAATCTTTTTATTTGCACTTCAAAATTTTTCATATGAAATACAAATGATTTAAAATGATAATTTTTACAACCGGAGGTTTTTGTCCGATCACGAACATAAGAATATATCGCGCTGATATACCGAAGGCATGATGGAGGCTACATCCTACACACTGCACGCGAAAACGCTTGCGCGGCAAAATGAGAGACGCGGTAACCAATGAACATTAGGAGCTGTAAGCTTATTGGCTACCGCATTGCATTTTGTCGCGCGGCAAGTGTTTCCGCGTCCAATGTGCAGAAGCCATAAGAAAAATGGACTATGTAGTTTACATCCATTTTATCAGAGGGCAGTAGTGCGCGGCAACATTTTGCGGTTACAGATTTTGGGCCGTCATGTCCTCTCTCAGGTTTCTCTCTGATTGCAGTATTTCGCAGCACACAAGTTTCTCAACCTCAATAATCATCAACTAACATGCTTAATATCTCGGTTTGTGGGGCAGAGCGACGCTTTTTTTTACCAGATTCTTTCGTTTCATGCGAAAACTATTAAGCCTTTTTTTTATTGATTTTGGAGGTGCTCAGTGATAAACTGTATAATTACCCTTATTTTAATAGTACGTGAAATATCTTAATGAAGTATTACCTTTGTTTTGGCTGTATACCGTATCTGTTTCGTAAATTTCGTTGAAGGAACGGGGGCCATTTTTATGCAAGTTTCGCGGAACAAGGCGACGCTTTTCTCATCCAACTTCATACATTTCGGACAAAAACGCTTCAAATAAATCTAATTTTATCTATTTTTGAGGTGATTTGGCTAAAGTAAACAATTACCTTGGTATTTTATTCTAATTATAATCTTACACTTATAGTCTTATCGGATAAAGCGAAATGAATAAAATGATTAAATATAAAAATACCTTTAAACATAATACGAATGATAAGTATGAAGTTGGACACACACAGTTTAAAGTATTGTATAGTCGAAGGTTCATGGCGCCTTTGAGGAAAAAACGGAAAAATGAATATGATGCTAATGAAGAAGCTAGGTAAAATATAAAGTCAACGATACACAAAGCTTTTTTTCTAATGTAGCAAGGAAAAGAGCATTATATGATGTTAATTTAAGATATGCGCACAGTGATCTTTTTAATCTTTTCTACAAATATTTAATAATATATTCAATTTACAGGTTAGAAAAAATAGTTTTCGGTAATCCTAGTGATATTATAAATAATTTATTAGATGGCAAGTCTAAAACGAAGACAAAAGATGATGTTTGTGAAAAGGTTAGAGATGATAACGTGGATGACGAGATGAACAGTGAAGATAACAAGGATGAAAATATTTCAGATCAAAATATTTCAATTTTAAATCATAGCAACAATACAAAAAAAGAGAAAAAGAAACCAGCATGGATAGATGAAGATGATTACATTTACACGTAAAAAGAAAAAATATTTTATATTATATATTCCTTTTCTATTATATGAGTTTTTATTTTTTATGACAGTGTAGATTTGGCTCTAAATCCACAAAATCACAATTTACCATGTGAGAGATCAGTAAAATTATATACAACATATTTAGAGAACAGGTACAAATTGTTTGTGAGTACTCCCAAATGGGCTAAACTTGAAAGAAAAGAAGAAGCTGATGACTTGGATAGTAATATCTTGAAGGTATTTCTCTTCAGCTTCTTGAAATTTTTTTCTCAATGGATTGAATCTAATTTTCTTTCTTCATTTTCCATATTTAGCATAATTGCCATTTGGAAGCACCAAAAATAAAAAATCTACCGAAAAATCTTATTGACATCAAAGTGCTCAAAGCTTTGAATAAGAGCACTCACACAGAAGGCCCTATTATTACAAGTGTGGATTTTCATCCATCATCCACTGTAGCTCTGGTTGCTGGTACATCAGGTGTCCTATCCTTGTTTCAGGTATTTAAATAAAAATTATTTTACAGGGATTTAATATCTAAATAATTTTGCTAGCAACTATATACTGATATCAACCATATCTCTATTCTATAATAGCAGTATATAAAAAATCGAGACTAAATACTAATATTATGTCAAATACTGATATTTAACTGAAATTTTTATAATATCAGCATATATATAATTTTTTGATAATACTGATATACTGGTATTACTATTTATTTTATATTTAAGAACTTTTATACAAGTATAATTTAAAAGACTGTAAATGTATATAATTTTGACATATGAGTAGGTAAAGCTCATTTCACAATCAACAAAATCATAACTCCATATTTATATTATGTTCTTAAATGTTAACGATAATATTGATATTCATTTGCATAATAATAAAATATGGAAAGAATATCAAATCCTGTATATGATTATTTTTCTTATGATATGGAGTATAACATGTCTGTCTAATAGAAAACTGCGAATATATTGTAAAAGTAAATTTATTATTTTATATAAATGAAATATATAATTTAAATATTAATATGAAAATTGACTGTGAAATATTCGAACATAACTAAAATGAGAAATGCCACATACGATGAAAGCGGATCTTAGTGCTATATATATATTTTTGCATAAATCTTATAATTTCAAACAAATTCTGCGCGCCGAATATTCACTAGTCTTGAAATAATTCTAAACTAAATCTGGCGTACGTGATATCACGAGTTAAATTGATAAGCAATTTAATATTATTGAATAGATGCTAATAATAAATAAATGCTAATAAGCATCTATTTAAAGATCTATAAATATGACTTATTGCGAAAAATAAAGATCCATATTTATGTTGGAAAATATTATCTGAGATGGGATTTAAAATCTGACCTTCCAACTTTCTGAGCGTCTTTCTCTTAGTTATATATGATTTAATTAAATAAAAAAAAAAATCAAATTTACTCTGAATTTAATTTTTAATTTTATTTTAATTATAGTCAATTTGATTTTTTAAATTTAAACCATATGTCTTTTAATGGGATAATTTTGAAGGAGACGGGCTTATTCACCGATTTTGATGAAATTAATCATTCGTTTTTGTACGAAATGAACAAATCTAGTAGAAAAAAAGTATCACTCTGCCTCAAAACAAATCAAAATATTAAGCGTTAAAATTGACGACTATTCATGTTAGGAAATCTGTGGCATAGAGGGTTACACAAATTCTCTGTTTTATAAATACAAATTCTTTACTTTAAAAATAAATTTTCTGAAACATAAATTCTCTGCTTTAAAAATGCAAATTTTTTGCTTTAAAAGCATTTTCTAAATAATTTTTTTAACAAAAAAATTATTTTTAAAGCAGAAAGTTTGTGTAATTGGAACAGAAAATACTTATTCTAGCTTCACTGACATGTTCTTATGTTCCTCTATCGATTTGACAGATTTCCTAACTTTAACGCTACAGTCTACTTTAACGCTTAATACCTTGGTTCACGATATAGATAGAGCGACACTTTTCTGCCAGATTCGTTTATTTTGTACAAAAACACATCAAATAATTATAATTTTAATAAAATTAGTGAATAAGCCCGTCTCCTTCATAATTGTCTAAATTCAGGAAATGAAAAGTTACTTTTGAAGTAACTACAGTACAGTCTCTCTAAATTTGACTTCTATAATCTTTGCATTCCTCACATGTACTTTTACAAATACTAATGTCATGTCCTTTCCATAGTAGACTGGCATGTGTAGCGCGCGCATCTGTACCTAATTGTACTAGATTCTCATAATATATGCAACGTAATTTCATAGGCAGATTATGTATAACTATTTATGTAATATATTTTTTTGTGATATATATGTATGTACATATTATGTAATATGTGATATGTACATATGACTTGTTCTGCTTTATATACACTGTAGTGCATTTTGACAGATTAGGATGCTGCGTTTGCGCAAGTGATTGGTAGACTCGTGCTGTAATGAGGGTATTCTATAATTTTGGCATTCCACTCTTATCATTCCATGGGCCAAATTTAGAAAGACTCTACTGTAGTTGCGTATAATATAATATCACGTAATACCACAGTAATATTGCAATGTATTGTACTAGAAATAATACATATTACAATATAATATCTGAAATATTACTGATGTGCGTGCGTGCATGCGTGCGTGTGTATTAAACGTTAATATAACCAACATTAAAATATCACAGTAATATTGTGGCAATACGTCTTAAGTAGAATGACATAATTAATATCGCTTTTATGGTTTTATTGACATTAGAGACATCATTAAGACGTCATAAAAAAATAATATGTACACACATAATTTTATAAGTGATATTTAGTTAATTATAACTTTTTCAGTTTATTATAATATTATGTAATAGTTATTGTATTGACAATCAGCATTATTTTCTAATTAATATCATATGGAATAATTTTTAAAATAACAATAAATATATCAATTTAATAATTTCTTTTAAAAATTCTTTAAAATGTTTTAATTTTTTCCATAAATATTACATGAACATAAACATTACATAAATATATCACAAAAATTATTATATAATATTACAGTGATATTTCTGTAATATATTTCAGTAATTCTTGTAATTCATTTTCGCTGACATTGTAATATTAGTGTGATATTTATGGAAATATCAATAATATTTCAACGATATTTTTGCTAGATTCATTGTAATATTGCAATGGAAAAATAATATTGCTGTGATATTACATGCTATGTGGATAGTTACAGTTACCAGTTACCAAATAGAAAAAATAACAAATTATCATTACTAGTTACTGATTTTTAAAAGTTATAGTTATCGTTACTTGAGAAAGTAACTTTTTGTTATTTTTTTAAATTGACGACTATCACAGCAGACAGATGCCTAGAGACTTTCTAATCTTAAGCGCTATGAGTGGCTTGTGTCCAAACGTGTGCAAAGTAAGATAAAAATAACTGTAAAATTCGTTATCGGTACAAAAAAATATAATATACGTTACCGTTACAGTTACCAAAAAGAAAGTAACATAGTTACCAGTAAAGTTACTTGTATTTGTAACTTCATTACAAGTAACGAGTTACTTCTATTCCCTATCTAAATCTAAATTATAATTTTATATATAAAAGTATTAAGTGGTAAGATTTAAAAAAAAAATGATATTTGTGATTGTAAAAACAAATATAAACACTTTAAAGGGATGCTGAAGTGACTAAATTGTGAGAACATTGCAGATTGATATAAATCTCCGAATTTACTGAATTTACGGAATCAAAAATCCTTTTACAGGATTAGTAGACGCAAAATTTGTTAGTGCTGTAGTGGACTTTATATTAAAATAAAAAATAACTACATACATATACTAAAATAAAAAAAAATTACAAACTTACATTTTTCAAACTCATCTGCTGTCACCTGATGTAGATGTATCCTTAATACAAAACAACAGTTCAGTACCCAGCGCTTTACGTGTACAAACAATACTGAGTTTATGAAACTAGATTAAAAGCTTAAAAAGAAAAATTTATCGATTTGATGTGTATGAATGCTGAACGAAGACTCGAAATGATTTATAAAGCAATAATTGTATCTAGCAATAAGTGTTCGATCTTGAGATCGAGATCAAGATCAAGAGATGGCATTACAATATGTTAAATAAGGACAGATGTATGTGTTTGAGTGAGACAGAACGATAATGTAAGAAATTAACTAAAGACGTCATTATTATCGACTTTTTTTTATTTGAAGTTAAAAAAATCTATATTATCGATATCGATCGACAGTTTACTCCAGCATTCCCTTAGACCTAGTTTCACGGTTAATTCTTAACCGAGGTTTAATTTATTTTTTATCTCTTTTCAATTCTAGAATTGGAAATACATAGATGAAGAATAAATTGAATCTCAGTTAAAAATTAACTGTGAATTGTGAAATTGGGGGCCTCAATATACTTTAATATAACAATAAATATATATAAATATAATATATAAATATAAATATATATATATATATATATATATATATATATATATATACAATAAATATAATGACCAATATAGTTTAATATAAAAACAAATATACTTCATATAAAATTAAAATATCCAACGAAATTGAATTAAGAATGAATTATTTTTATGTTAATTATATTTTATGTTAATTGTAGAGAAAATATAGGACAAATTTGGAATTTTATTTAAGTTCATCCCAATAAATTTACTAAATTTTAATTCAAAAAACTTAATCCTAAGAGATAAAAAAAAACAAAAAATGATATTAATCTCTAGAAAGTCATAAAAGATGTAAATATTGTATATATTCTATATATTATTGAAAGAATGTGTTAATTTGATTACAGTCATCGCGGACCATTTTCACTTATATTGTAAATGATTTTGCATTCTGCAATATTATTGAAATGATATCTCTTGATTCTAAAAAAAGAAATTATGTCAATGCTAATAAAATTCGAGAATTGATTATATCTGAAGCTGAATCTATTCGCAATCTATTCTGATCAAAGTGATCAGAAAAGACGGTTCAGTCAATAAGTACAATGGAATTGACTGGTTTTTTCTGACCACTTTGACTACCCTTTCTCGTTGTTAACGAAGAATTGGTTTTACATTTTATATACGTTTTATAATTTGACTCAGTATAACATGGTTGAATTAGTAACGCATATTATGATTGTGGATAAGATGATCCGATTAATACATTTTTTATACCGTTACCGAAATTAATTTCTCAATTTAATATGATGTTCATATAAATTATTGTTAAGGGTTTTATTTCATTTTTAAACACGGCTGATGAGGACTTAGTACGTCGAAATGTTTCGTGAAATGATAGAAAAAGAATAATAAAAGTTTAATGTTTACATCTTTTAAAGCTCGTTTATTGTAATGACCTGGTAGAAGCCTTTTATTTTATTGTTTGAAATTTATACAAGCAGTTTATCTAATATTTTTATTAATTATCTGTTTTTATTTGTCGAAAGTATGGTTTCTCTATTCAACAACTTTATTTAATAACTACGGATAATAGATCAAATATGATTAAATTAGATCATTCGTCGGAATGCGATTTAGAAGAATATTTAATCGAAAGATGATAAAATTGATGATCATGTAAATATTAATAATATACAGGGGATAAAGATGTCTTTTGAAACTGAAAATAACAATGAAGGAATCGAAAAAGTTAACGTTTCTGTATTAAAAACAGGTACAGTCTAGAATTACATTGAAATATAGCATAAAATTTGTACAATATGCTGCTCACATATACTTTAGCGATTGCTGATGTGTTAAAAAATAAAGAAAATAACAAAAGTTAAGAAATAAAGAAATAACACAAACAATAGAAAATGTTTGTCGTGTTTGATCAACAATACGAGATGTTTTAAAAGCGATGTAGAAAAGGAAACCAATTAGATAGTAGTACGAGATGGCATTCAGCTGTCACATGATAGAATGCTTGATAGAATTGAAACTCTATTGCATGAATCTACAAATAGAGATTTATATTTAGTACCTGAAATATGGAATAAATCTATTATAGATAGTTTAATATTAGCATATACAGTTACAAAAAATTACAAGAACTCAACATAACACAATTACTTCAAAATGATGTCTTTCTCGCGAGAATATTTCTGAATGTGAAATACAATATTCTATTATCATCACAAGAAACTGTTCAAGCTAAATAATTTTTATAATTTACTAAAAATATGGAATCAGCTTACAAAAGATTGAATAATCTAAACCTATTAAATAATCCAAAAAGTATTTTTATCGTGCTATGAAAAGAGTGATTTGAATATGGATGAAATTAAAACTAATAAAAAATGAAAAAAGAGAGAAAAAAACAAAATCTCCATCATCTTATCATCTTATTGATACAACAAATAATTTAAATTCTTTTTCTCATTTATCTTGTTTAAAATCTAAAGAAAACATTTTTGGAATAAAAATAGATATTCAATGCTCGATTCATAGTGTTCCAAAAAAGAGTCGCAGACTTTTGAGGGCATATAGAATAACAAAAAATAAGCCAAAAGATCCTAATAAACATAGATTCGAAAACGGTTACTAAGATATCATTTGGTCTTTGTTTTCCGATAATCCATCTGTCGTGAACTGTAACCAAATTAATTTTTCAAACAATATATTCAATTTACATCTTTTATGACTTTCGATTTTAGTGTCATTTTTGTTTTTTCTTTTATGTGGTTTTTCGAATTGAAGTGTAAATTTATTGGGGAACGTTTGCTTAAATTTAAAAAAATATGATAAAGAATATATTAGGTGTACAACTTTGCTTCCGACGTTTTCCTATAGATGGCTTTAGCAGTAAGTGATGGTCGAAATAAATAGATCATAGACGTCATATAATAAACTTGGGCATCTGTCAACATAACCCCATAGAAACATTAGTCGATTTGTGTCTGCATCATAAAGTTATTCTCGATTGAA
>Ga0157364_1008867_pt1 | contig 10425 bp, 5 predicted proteins | sample AttsexASBM2_FD_111476 | JGI IMG/M metagenome (GOLD analysis project Ga0157364, IMG submission 111476) | Fungus gardens microbial communities from leaf cutter ant in Ribeirão Preto, State of São Paulo, Brazil - Atta sexdens ASBM2 | ecosystem: Host-associated > Fungi > Mycelium > Unclassified ... | reverse complement strand
TGTAATATATTATAGTATATACACGAATATGTATGTGTACAAAATTCTTATATGATTATATAAATTTTTTAAATAAATAAAAATACATGTCGTAACATTGAAAATTTCGCCAGCTTTTAGAATTAAATATATTAATGGAGCGGACGAAATATCTCTCATCAAGTGAAATTTAGGGATAAACGTCTGTTTACACATAAAATATTCACAATGTTAATGCGACTTTAACGACTACAAGTGACAAGGTACAGCCGATAATCGACCTGAAATTTAAACGTGACGTACATATTTTTTCACGCATTTGCAATGAACGGTTTTAATATCTATTAACTGCTTGTTCTCACATTCGCACGCGTGTCTCATTAGCGTTTCGTGATGCACCATGCGGGGGAGCCTTCATTTGCGTCGCGAAATCCTGCGGGCGAACATCAAAGGGACCTTTTAACCCGGCGACATTGGCAGGTGAGCTTACAACAATTCTATTATTAATCCGTTCACGAGGAATAAGGGGAATAAGCTCGGTGTAGCTCGAGTATCCTGACGGGTCTTCATGGATGGATAGACAAGTTGACAAGCAAATAGCTACAAGGGAAGGGGACACGAAGGTGCGCGCTCTGTGCCTGCTCTCTCTCTGTGTGTGTGTGTGTGTGTGTGTGTGTGTGTGTGTGTGTGTGTGTGTGTTGTGTGTGTGTGTTGTGTGTGTGTGTGTTTGTGTGTGTGTATATGTTCTTCATCCTTCCTACACTCCTCTCCTCTGACGCGAGCCATGTCCTTAAAAATCAGAGGATACCCTTTTTTAGATTCAGGACAGATCAGATCTGTTACGTCAAGCGTACTAGAATAGATCTGTCAATCCAAACTGATCGAATCAGGTACACCACACTTATCTGTCGATTTATACGCGTCGAGGTAACTGTGTTAGATCGGATTTCACTACTTATTTAAAAAGTTGAATCCAGTAAAGAGATTTTAGATAAATTAACGATTATTATTTAATTACTTTATCAAATATTTACATATTCACCATTCGCAATAGCTTAATGCGTAAAATTAAAACTGTGTTACATGTATTTCTTAATAAAATGAAAAAATTATTTAAAAAACAGATTTTTTATATTTAAAAAAGTTTGACAGCGATTTAGAATCTGGAATTTGAAATAAAAATTATTTCGATAATCAAGAAGTAGACCTGTTTTTCATAAATGTTTTTAATAATTAAAATAAAATAAAATTTTTGTTCAAACTTGTTAAATATAAATATTGAACTGTTTTATATGTATGTAATATTTATTTTTATGCGAAAAGTACAAATTTTTAATCCATTTCAGTCACTTTTTGCAGAGACTGTATACACTGTTAAATTCTTAATGTTAAATTATACCCGATTTGAATTATTTTTAATCATTCTAGGTCGCTACTCAATATGCTATTAGTTAGTTTAACTAAAATAATGGAATTGAACAATTTAACTAAAAAAAATTTTTTACTCAAATTTAATTTATTATTTACTAAGACCGTACATCAATTAAACGTTGTTTACTTTGAAATTTAATGTCTAAAAAAGTGTCTAAAAGTGGATAAATGTTATTTACAAAATCGCACTAATTGTAGATAATATTGCGAATACATAACGCGAGCGTGGAAAAAAATTCGTTCCCGTAATGGAGCATTTCATTATCAGTCGTCTTTCTTGTCAGGCGGCTTGTGATTCAAAACGTAGGAAAATGATGACAAAAGAATAGATATTTCTCCAGCTACGGTATTATTATCGCTCGCATGTTAAATTATAACGACGACGGCATCTCGAAGGAGTCTGTCCCACGGCGAGAGGAAAAAAAGCTATGCGTGATAATTATCTTCGATCCGCCGTTATCCGCCGACACGTAAAAGCGGAATCTTAATCCTCCTCGTCATTATGCTTACGAAACTGACTCATAAATCAACAGAGTCGTAGTACTCCCTATCGCGGACGCGGACGAACGTGATGCAACGCGATTCTCCGCGGAGGAACAGCTATGCGTACAGACGTGGATTTACGACGACGACGACGACGACGACGACAAATTTTCATTGTACATTCCGCGCGCCAATCGCCGTGATTAGACAGCGATTTGTCGAAATCCACGAACGGGCCATCAACATGGATTGTGCGACGTACATGGATTGTGCGAAAAATAATATGTGAATAAGAAAAACAGCCTTGAATGAAAATAACTTGATTATATAAAGTTACGAAAATTTTATTTTTGCTTTATAATCCTATTTTTGTGATTTTAATAACATTCTATGCTCGATTTGAGACGTTCAACGTCTCGGACAGATCATGATTATCAATAAAATCATAAAAACGGATGACATGGAACACGTTAATGATTTCATGAATTAATTCGACGACCTGCGAGATGCAATAAACAATATTTACGGCAAGGTTGCTTTGATTCCCATGAATCCTTAATGACTCGTCATACGTATGTCGAGAGCGTCTCACGATGACATGGCGGATTTAATCGCCGTCCGATGACATCATGTCCGCTTCATTGCAAGTCGACGAATTTTAAGTCGTTTTGACTGATAGAGAGGATTTACACGTATATATTTATAATTATACACATATATGTATATAATTATATATTAATTATATATAATTATAAATATGTATATACATGTACGTAATATGTCTATTTATAGAATCGCCGTTATAATTCTCGTTCTAATCACCGAGTCAACTCTCAATGCCCGATTGCGATAAAGCTGGTTAATCGTTAAAACGCTCGTTAAAAAGTTGTTATTTAATTAATGGCAAGAGACACGCGAGGGAATTTATCTACCATACGATGTTTTTCACATCGGATTGTCTCGTAAATATCCGGCAACTGCCACCACGTGCGCGTGACGCGCAAAAGTAGACTATTTACAGCGATGTTTAATGTGAAAACAATGAAAGAATGTGAAAAATGTGTTACATCCATAAGACGTATAGGCATCATGTATTTCTATAATTTTTTTACCTTCGCGAAGCAAAAGGCCAAACTTTTGTAGAAGAATTATTGCTGTTTTCCACATCTTTATTTCAATATGATTCGTAAAATCTTAATTTAATTTGTTTGTGTGCTACAAGAATTATATGAAGGTATTTGACGTTAAACAATTTATTATACCGTTGTAACTCTATTCAAATAGACGACAAATCGAAAAACAGAGATATATGTTAAACATCCGTCAACGGGTCTTATCTAGACAGGCTCTCGAAACAATTTCTATGAATTGCTAAATGTGATATGCACGTGTAAGCACAATACAACCTGTCTCGCTTCATGTGAATGTGCATCGTGCTTGCAATAAACATCTATATTAATACGAACGCAATATGCGAACACACGTCTCTCGGTCTACGCAACCCCGAAGAGTTCTTTCTCTCTCCTCAGGTGTCTGAGACTAAAATAATAAACTAATTCGCGTTCACGTTTACATCCGAACGTCAAGCGCAAGTGTAAGCACAGACGTTAAAATAACACGTAGGCAAACGGAAGTTGTCTCCTTCTCGTCTCTTCACGTTTTCTCAAATTCATAATGCGCCTCTTAATATATACACAAAGTGCTTTATAATTACGAGAAGGAAGCAACGATGCAGCGTAAAACAAACCAGTAATCAAATTCTTTGTAAGTTACGTAACTACAGTAATTGCTCCGAAATGTGTCGTCTTATGTTGATCGTCATAACGTGCACAGTGTACGATAATAATAAAAATAAAGCATTCAACCGTCCGATCCGAAATGGCTTCGGGACTACCATCGACAAGAGGAGAAGGCATAACGTTGGGTATCGGTGCAAATAATTGCGAATCATCATATGGTAGTGTGCGCACACGAATGGCTTGGCGCATTAATGCACCACTTCGCCAAGGATGGAGCAAGAAGATTGACAGGCCGGCTCTCTCCGATCACATTGCCCGCACCTTATTCGATTCGTTGCATCCCGTTAATTGCGTCGCGGACTCTCTCGACCCGAAATAAGGTTAACGATAAAGACGCGACGTGTTATACCTTTCGCCGAACTTCCGTGCGCGAACACGATTCGCTCCGCCGCGTGTGTGTGTGTGTATATATATATATATACGCGCGCGGAGAGACGCGTAAAGTAAATACTCCCGTTAAAGAAAAAGAAGAAGAGAGAGAAAAAAAAAGAAGAAAAAATCGGGTCGGTCCGAAATCAAAGGCTGCGAGGAGGCCTGACATCGCGATGGAACGTGATCGAAGTGATCCAAGATCCATCCGCGCTAAGTCGTACATCAATACACCGCATCGCGCGCGGCAGAAAAAAATCTCTCGTCGCGATGACGCGCGCTTTCAATCCCGTCAGCCGAGACCCACTTCGGATGGCTTCAGTAACGCGGAGCTCGCAATTAAAACGCACTGTCAACGCCAGCGTTTACCGCATCCATCAGACCGAAGATGGAAAGCGTGTCAAGAAGCGGCTCCGATCTACCCCCAATGCCTCCGGCATAGCGGGTGGCGAAAGGGTGGAGGCGTCCACTCGATGCTCTATACTCTCTCTCCCCCTCTTCCCTCCCCTTGTAGTGCGCTCGCTCAAAAATGCATTTTTCAGGCATGATATTGACGAACTGACAATTAGCGCTGATATGGGGTAAACCACACGCAACATGACGCATAGACACGTTCACACATACTCCTTTTCCCCCCCCCTCCCATCTGTTTCTCTCTTTCTCTTTTTATCGGACTCTTTATTGAATGACGCAAAGAAATAAAGAAATTTGAAGACGGAAAAATTTAAGAATACAATTGAAGATAAATTCAAAACTCATCATCATGTCGATCAATAGTAATTATCGTAATTATAGTTTCATTATTACTGAGAGAGATGAGAACTTCATTATTCCTATACTTCTGTCTTTATTATAAACAATTATTTCACAAAAGAGGCCAAGAATTAAAAAATAAGGTTAAGAAATTGAAATTAAGTTTCGTAAAATCGACATGTAATTATGCCTTTTAAAAACTTTAGCAAGTGAACTTCATGCATTAATAACTGTTGCTATAATCATTTTTCACTTGAGAAGAGACATTCAAGCAAATATAAACGTTATCTGTCATTCTTTATACACAGCTACAAATTAGACAACAAAGTTTCCTTTTGCTTCATTACGTCTGTAATATAAAAATACACATAGAGCGATATTCTTTTTAAATAAAGAAATAAGATTTAGTATACACACAATAATTACAAGTAATTAGAAATTACAATTTAATTATAAACTACAATTTTATTTTAAATAGTAGGAATTAATTTAATCTTCTGCTCTATCGATTGCGATACGATTGAAATAAGCAAATATAGCATTCGCTATTCTCATTCTAATCGTCGCATACATTATGACACACGTGACGTCTAGTCATACACTGACATTTTACCAATCAAAATTCGACCCAAATCGAAATTAGCCCGTCGAGTACGTGTCGATAATCTCACATATTGCACATCATATCACATCGATATAATATCATATTTTACAAGGTCTGAACGCTTTAATATGTGTCACTCGCGCTTTAGGAAATCGCGGCGTTTTTATCCTGACAGCTCGTAAGATATTCCGGAATCGGAGATAGCGATATATATTATATACACGAAACACACACACACGCACACACACACACACACTTTATATATATATATATATATAGAGAGAGAGAGAGAGAGAGAGAGAGAGAGTGTGTGCGTGCGTATGTAAGTGTACATGTGGAACAGCGAAGACGAGAAGGGCGCGTGACAGAGAAAATCCGAATCGTGGCGCGAGGACACGGCGAAAATAGAATCGCGCGGCGCGGATTTAATCCGCGACTATGCTTTGACGCGGCCGGCATACGCTTGATCGAGGTTAATGCGGCGCGACGTTAATTTTCCGAAGGGGTAGAAGCAACGCGCTTTCCGCGGACGATCCGGACGTGCACGAGGATTACACGCGATTCCCCGCCACCTGCTGCGCGCACTGCACTTTTGTTTATGCAAGCCACGCGCTCGCGCCGCGGTAATCTTTCTTCTTCCCTTCGCTTCTTTTTTTCTTTTATTTTCCTTTTTGAAACCGCACGCGGACAATCGACCGCGTTGCACTTTTCTCCAAATTTTTGTTCGAGACAAACGACTCGTAGAATTTCCCGAGAACTTATATAGTCTTGTTCTTATATAACTGTCATAAATATAAAACACTCTTACAAATTGACGTAAACGTTGTAATGAAAAATAAATTAAAATTTGTTTTATTAAAAATAACTTATTTTTATAACAATTTTTAATTTTGTTAATCCTCCTTTGGCTTTTATTACTATCTTTTCCAAGAAGATGTAATAATCGAGAATATTTTTTATACTTATGGTCGAGGCTATATTTACGCGCGAAAATTTGCGAGATGGACTCAAGGCTTTGTGGATTTATTACGTATTCTATACGTATTATGGGTTGTTACGTAACGTAACAAAAGAGGAAATTTAACGAAACTGAATTTCCCAAGGTAAAACTTTCGTGCATGACACTTTGATAATTCTCACCGGGCTCGACACGAACTTGAGTATAAGTTCACGCGTTTTGGAGCAAACTTCACTCTCTGCACGAAGAAAACAAATAATTTTTTTTTTCCGTTCTATTTACGTGTTGCGTCATAAAACAAGACTTATTCACGTGAACACTAAATAAGAAACGACACGCTCGAGAACGGAGTAAAATCTTTAGGATCTCTCAACACAATAGACACTCTAATTTCTACGTTTCAAATACGTTGATCTTCGACGTACCGCTTTTCTCACTTTACTTTCCAGCGAGCAAATAGAGGATAGAGAAAATAATACATGACAGCACTCGGCGAGTGAGCACTTCCTAAGTGCTCTATATAGAACCCTCGGTAAGATTACAAGCTCTTCGGACCGTATCGGTAACCAACATGACACATTGTCTGCGGTCACCGGAAGCGCATGAATCACACAGCACACTCACCACGAAGTAGTGGTTCCACCGAGCAGGATACGTCGGTCCCGGCGTGCCGTCACCGCCGACACCTCAGCGCCGATCCTCGTCCAGCAGTTACGACAGGAGCAACGCGGCGTTGGGACGGCGAGCATTGGGACGCGCCTCGGATGCGGAATTCTTGGCAGTCTCGACACCATATCACCACGTCATCGCCACGATGAACCAAGTAATACGCGCAAAGTAATACTTAACGAGGGGGAGGGTAAAGAATGAAGTAACTGGGGAAATGAGGGGACGGGGGGACAACAGCTCTCACCATTCACTCAACTATTTCTTTCTCTTATCTCGTGGTCCTTTCAGTGTGGTCACTACTACTTCCACCGCTCGAAACGTTTGCACCCTCGTTCGACCGTCATCCGTCACCGCGTGATGACGCGCATCACCGCAACGCTTGTCACGCACCCCCGATTGTCAACTGACGCGCTCCCGCTGAGCTTCTGATCGGTTCACCACGCAGGGAGATGAGGAGTCACGATGTCGCGGCAGCGTGCATGGTTTGCCAACGGAACGGAGCGAAAGCGAAGACCCACCCGCAACGGCAGCACGTGGCGCACTGACGGCTCCGCGGTCATCTTCCCCACCTCTGCCCCCTCCATCGTAGCGTTGTCTGCCCCTACTCGCTCCCCTCCCCGCGGCCCTGAACTGTCCCCACCACCACTCGCGATTTTAGCGGGGCGCCGCGCCGTGCCGTGTTTCTCCCGTCCCCACCATCGCCCATTCCACCCACGCCCCCATCCCACTCTTCGGAGTTCCCGAGAGTCTTTCTTCCTCGCGAGTCGCCCTTCTCGTCTTCTGTGGCGATGTGTCTCGAGGCTGATTTCTTTTTTTCTTTCTCCTTCTCCCTTTTGCTCTATCTCATTCTCTCTCTTCCCCAACCCTTCAAATCTTTCTACCCCGATCCGTCTCGTCTCACTCATTCGCATCTTCTGTACGTCCAACCGTCCACGATTTCTTCGGAATGACACGCGTTCGATGTGTCCCTCTTCCAATTATTTCGAAGATCTCGACGCAGACGCTATATCGCAAAGTGTAAAAAAAAAGATGCAATGTGTAAAAGTGATGTGATAATTCGCTAAAGTTTGGATAACTTCGAGGAGAACAATTATGAGGTAAAATGAAAATAATGTTAGAAGAGAAATTTTTTTGTACCCCTGAATTAAATATTAATTATTTTGATAATAATAATTATTTAATGCAGTGTTTTAGAATGCTTACATTAGCATCATTACTAAATGGATGATTAATTTAATTTGTGATGTTATTACTTCAATTCAGTTTGCGATTATATTTAAAGTCTGACAGTAATCGGCGCGCAATTCATATAAATTATAACTGAAAAATATATAATTAAAATTTATTTATAAACATTATTAGGCATCAAGATTTAGATTGTATTGATCCTTCTTTACTTATTTGATTTATTCATATTTCTGTCTAGTTTATTGATCTTGATGTTATTATCGCACTTGTGTAACTTTCAATAAAAAATTTATTCTCTTTCATTTTTTATTTATTTTAGTACCTATTTCTACTTGTTGGATTATTTGCTAATAATCAAATTACTGTAAAATATATTATATACGAGTATATAAGGAATTCCACTTTTTCTCTCTGTATACTTTCTAGTTTTCACGGGAAAAATGATTTTGCACAAATATTTAAAAAATTTAGCCAGATACAGATCTGAAAATAATTTTGTTGGCCATCAAAATAATTATGCAGGATACTCAAGTATGGTGAGTAATGCTGCAAAAAGTTTTGACATTTTAACATTCAGCATCATACATAATTATCTTAATGCTCTACAAAATTATTTTCACAAACTCATTTTCAGATCTGCATCTAACTAAATTTTTGGATACTTTAGCTTTAGTAAAATCATTTTTTTTTCATGTTACTTTCTTTTTTCGATTCTTTCTAAAAATTCCGAAAGCATTAAGTTTACAAACGAATACTCTACATCATTTACGAAACAAATATATTTCGCGTTCGTTACACGGTGCTCTTTGATACTCCACATGTAAAATGATTCAGTAGGAACGCTCCCTTGGCTGACAGTGATGCAGCGGCTTCTACTTAACCGACTTCCCGCTTCCCATAACATTTAGCTGCACAAAGTGCAGCCTCGTGTTTCTCTACTTGGATTTTTATCTGTACGATCGAACGTTGATCGAATATCTCGATCTCCCTCCCTCCGAAATCAACTCCTCGTGCGATTGGCGGCGATTACGTCTCGACGCGTAAAACGTGCGCCCGCGTCGCGATTATGTAATCCTTTTATAATGATCTCATTAAAGTTAGGCTGGTTAAGAGTAGAATTTACAAACAGTAATACGATTTACTTAATAATGATTTATTTCGCGCTTATGACGCCGTTTGTAGCCGTAAATTTCCTAACGCAGACATTTATTGCTCCGGTGTAACCCGAGCCTATATACGATCTTCTCGTTGCTTCCGAGATCTAGCGGTACTAACTATATTACTGCATTTTTACATGATGAATTAAACAATCGACTTGCCGTCGGCATTGCGTCAAGTTGTTCGAAACAACTTTGTGTAATCCCATTTGAATTTTTTTGTTGACCAATCAGCGGATAATCGACAATGGTTGAAAGCGATCGCAAGATTACCAAAATTGACGGAAAAATCATGATGTAAGAACCAGGTACAACATTGCGCATAATGACGGCAGAATATAATTTGGGACCAATTTGTAATTGGAGGTAAATTAATAGCGATTTTATATTAAGCTTATACAATTTAGGACTAATTTCTTATTAATCATAAATATCGTTATTATCTTGGATAACTACACATCCACAGGAATATTATATCTGATATTCTTATATTATGAGAAAAATCATAGATGTTATGTGTATAGACTGTATATTCCTATGAAATTAATTGTCTATCGGTTTAGAAAGGATGAAGTTTCCATTCATTCCGCTCTTTCTCTCTCTCTCTCTCTCTCTCTCTCTCTCTCTCTCTCTATTTCTTTCTGAAATATCAAGTTGAAGAGAGATGTTAATATGATTCAGTAGATTTGTTTCTTATTCTTGCATTAAACTGCACTTTATTGTTCGCCAATTTAAAGACAGTTAATTTGATGTATCGTCATCATCCGGAATCATCCGGTATCGACTACCAGTCGAGAAGGCCAACCAAATCCATCCTCCCTATCCCAACATTCCCAACCCTTGTTAGCGCGAGAATGTAAATCAACTGGTAATAGCGTGGCAGCTGGGGATTAAGCAACCCGCGGAGACAAGCGGAGGCACAGCGAGAAGGTACGAAGTACTGTCGACACGACGACGACGACGACGACGATGACGACGACGACGACGACGACGACGACGACGACGACGACGACGACGACGACGACGACGACGACG
>Ga0157364_1008866_pt1 | contig 10425 bp, 4 predicted proteins | sample AttsexASBM2_FD_111476 | JGI IMG/M metagenome (GOLD analysis project Ga0157364, IMG submission 111476) | Fungus gardens microbial communities from leaf cutter ant in Ribeirão Preto, State of São Paulo, Brazil - Atta sexdens ASBM2 | ecosystem: Host-associated > Fungi > Mycelium > Unclassified ... | reverse complement strand
ATTTTCTGCGCTTGGGATTATCGTAATGAACCCATTTTTCGTCCCCAGTCACAATGCGATGCAGAAATTCCTTCCGTCTTTGCCTTTCAAGCAGCTGTTCACAAGCAAACAAACGCCGTTCAATATCTCTCGGCTTCAATTCGTACGGCACCCAATTTCCTTGCTTCTGAATCCCATTTGCTTTGAGGCGTTTTGAAATGGCTTATTGAGTCACTCCCAATGATCGTGCCAATTCTTCTTGATTTTGACACGAGTCTTGCTCAAGTAATGCCTCCAATTCTGTATCTTCGAAAACCTTCTCTCTTCCACTGCTATGCCGGTCTTCGACGTCAAAATCACCGTTCTTGAAGCGTTGAAACCACTTACGACACTAATAGCGGCCTCACCATAAGTATTTGAGACCATTCGATGAGCCTCAGCCGCAGATTTCTTCATATTGAAGCAAAAAATTAAAACTCCCCGCAAATGACGAGAATTTGGCTCGTAAACTGACATTTTTAATCGAGAATAACTTTATGATGCAGACACAAGTCGACTAATGTTTCTATGGGGTTATGTTGACAGATGCCCAAGTTTATTGTATGAGGTCTATGATCTATTTATTTCGACCACCACTTACCGCTAAAGCCATCTATAGGAAAACGGCGGAAGCAAGGTTGTACACCTAATAATTATTTTTATAGTTTTTTGTATTTGATCTTGCAGCAAGTTACTTTATTAATTATTAATTTTTTGTGATAACACTTAAATGAAAGTAATAAAAAGTAACACAATTTTGTCATAACAAAATAATGTTCAATAATGTTTTGAGAGAGAATTAAATAACTACTACTTTGGTTGGAACAGAAAATGTTTTTGAATGCGATATAAAAGTTTCATAGAAGAATTAAAGTCATTTGGATTGGAATAGGAAGATCCTTCAATAGAAATATAAAGATATATATTTAGGTTTCATTGTACAAAAGTTAAAGATAATAACACTTAGATTATATATTCTTTATTTGTATGATTGGTATGGAATTTAACTTGTCAGTTGTTGATATCAAATCTAAGAATAATACATATCATTAGAATTATTATTTATTTAATTTAATTATTTATTTAATAATTATTATTATATATATTATTTATTTAATTTGGTATAAGATTTAACTTGGCGCCAATTATTTATACTAAATCTTTTTTACGAACGTTACATAAAATTTTGGAATTTAACTTGACACCAGTTGTTGATATCATAATCTTTAATATGAATAATATGTATCATTAGAATTAATATTATTTAATTTGATATGAGATTTAACTTCACTCCAATTATTGATATCATCTTTTATACATATAATACAAATGATACATATAATTAAAATTAAGTAAATAACAAAAATAGTACTGCTTGCGTTTACTTTTTAATTTGATAGAATTTAAATTGATTAGTTAAGACTATATTATTTAAGTTTTAATTTCGTACATTAGTTTTTTTCGAGGAATAATAATTTTTTACAGAGAATTAAAATTATACCATTATTTTTGGGTTAAAAGAGGACCTTTAATAAGAATATTAAAAAAAAAAATTAAAACTGTTACTACTTAAATTGGAATAATAAAAAGATCCGTATCACTTAGATTCTATTCGAGAAGCACGTATACTTTTAGCGTCTTTTTTCCCTTTTTTTAAACAAGTAATTTTTTATGCAAAATACACAAAATTTTGTGGAATTTAACTTGGCGCTAGTTGTAACAATATCAAATTTTTTATACGAATGAAATACATATCATTAGAGTTAAGTAGCAAAGATATTACTGCTTTTAATATATACCTTGATTAATTAAGATTGCATCATTTTGGTTTTAATTTTTAATTCGGTACAACAGCTTCTTTCGAAGAATAATAATTTTTCGGAGAATAATAGAACATTAAAGCTGTCATTACTTAGATTGGAATCTTCAATAAGAATATCTTTGAGGAAGAATTAAAGCAATTGTGACTTGAATTGGAGAATAATAAAAAATACGTAACGTATCACTTAATTAAATTCTATTCGAAAAGCATTCTTACTCCTACAGCACAAAGTTACACAAAAGTTACAGTAATACTGCTACAACATTGCAGCAACATTGCATATTACAGCAATATTGCAGAGATTTCCAGATATTGCTGCAAATTTTGTGCTGTATAAGTAGCTTTTTTTAACTTATTTTTTTTAAGTTTATTCTGGTATCATACATTTTATATTACTCGTAACAAATGCCAGCATGCCATTTTGTTTGTATCCGATCTCCTTTAGAAATATTATGTTATAAACAAATAGAGATCAAGGTTAAATAGATCATTATCATCTTCTAATTTAGTTAAAACATATAGTATTCAAATATATAATTTCGTTTTAATGTCCTTTCGTTAAATTATACAAAATAGAGATCGATGACAAATAAATCGCTTCTTTGTTATCATTTCTTGCCTTAATAAAATATCAGCATATAATTTCGTTTCCATTCGATCTTCTTTTATTAAATATTAAGTTATAAACAATTTGAGATCGGGATCGAATAGATTATTATTATCTTCTAGCTTAGTTAATAAATATAGTTCGTAAATAAATAAATTTCGTTTCCGTTCTATCTCCTTTCATTTAATTAGTTAATGACATCAATAAATGTGTAGCGCCATTTCTAATACATTAAATTCAATTGACACTTGAAAGAGACAAAATTATATTAAAGAATCTTGTGATATGAACTATTTAATGAAAAACACTAGAATTACGTAAATATAAAATGATCCGGAATTAGTGTTTGATTCACATCTAGTGGTTTTATTCTATATATTAAGTCATAATCAAATAGAAATCGATGACGAATAAACTACTTTGTCATTATCATTTCTTAGTTTAGTTTTTCACAATTTTCCAATTTTCGCAATCAAGATATTAATTTTTAAAGCATTGAATATCCGTCATCGATAGCTTACGTGCGGGGAATGGAGACTGCCTGGCAAGCACCCCGCGCCGCGCACACTGCCACGGACTTCAAACTCTAAGGCCTTTTCTATAATAGAGTCGTAAACATAAGAAATTAACCAATCCTAGTCAATTATTTTTCTCGCACAATTATGATTGGCCAATTTCTTACGGCTTACCAGCGACTCTATTGTAGAACTAAATGTATAAGGCACTATAAAGAGTGAGTATTCGCATATTCATCATTTTTACTCCTTTCCCCACTTCTTACTCTATTCCGCCCCTGAGCTGAGAAGATTATAGTCGTTATAGATACGGTTGTTATAGATTATAACTTCTAAGCTGTCGGAAATCTTGTAGCTTCATATTTATGTATTTCTGCATTTTACCATAAGATTAAGAGACAAAAAGGAAAAAAAATATTGAAATATTATATATTAACGAAGACAAAAAATTTATAAAATGTTTTGTTGCGTTACGGTAAACTATATCAATAGATCAGAAAAAAGTATTCGATTATTTAAATTTCCTGCGAATAATATTCGTCGACAACTTGCTGTATTGCTGTAAAATAAATACATGACTTGTGAGTAAACATCATTACACATCCTCGCAGATGAGAAATTTCTTTTTTTTTCAAATTAACATACATATTTGACACCTTTAGAAATAACCTAGAACGCCAGACACTCTTCAGATCCTGCACTAATATTACGATAGATATTAAACTGATTTTGAGAGCAAAAATGGAATGAAAGGAGCTACAAAATTTCAAGCAGAAAATACAAATCATAACCTGCAATGACCATAACTCGTCACAGCTCAGTGATGAAATGGCGACAAAGCAAGGAATGGAAAAAAGAATAAAAATGGTGGACCTACGTTTCTAGTGCTCTAGTAGAACATAAATGTCACAACTCGAACGTAAGCATCTGATTAGTCTCTAGCGCTATTTAGCGCCAGACGTATATCTGTTAGTCGACGTTAATAATGATAATGATGATGTTTTTTAAAATGATAAATTTTAGAAATTCAAAAGTTTACGTCGCAATATCTCCATTCGTAGGACATTTAGAAAAAAAATAAAAGCATATTCGTTATACAATCCGAGCGGCAGCTATTGATTGAGCGTATATAGAACTTCATCAGTTCAGTTATTGAGACCATGTCTCCAGATCTGCCGCAACTCACCGGCTACTTATCTTACTCGCGTAAAGGAGCACAGCAGTGTCTCGCGCTATGATACTTCCCTTGTCTTAGCGCCAAGATACTACCGTGTCTTCAGATATAAATCAAATTTTAAATGAGAAAAATTCCATACATTCGATCAAATGGATCTTAGTGCTTAAATCATTTCTTTTTAGTGCTTAATTAAAATTTTTTGTAAATTTACACAATCAAACGATTGATTTTAATTGTTAATCTATCCAGGTATACGCCACAGAAAATCGAGCTTAACTACAAGTTGATACCATTTATTCCTGACTACATACCGGCAGTCGGCGATATAGATGCCTTCATAAAGATACCGAGACCTGACGGAGTCGAAGATAAAATTGGCCTAACTGTATTAGACGAACCCTGTACTGATCAATCGGATCCAGCGGTATTGCATTTGCAATTACGCAATCATTCTAGGAGTGCCGGCGCTGCCACGAGACAGGCGTTCATCAAAAGGATAGAGGATGCTGAGAGAAACAGCAAGTCAATTGATAAATGGATTAATGATATGAATCAGCTACACAGGAGTAAACATCCGCCGGGTGTGCAACTGAACCATGCGATGCCAGACATCGATGGATTGATGCAGCAGTGGCCGCTGCAAGTGGAAGAAAAACTGAATGAACTACAACTGGATCTATCAGAACTCGATTGTGATCTGTCGCAATTGGTCGATGTGGTCTGCAATCTTTTGGACATTCCCACGCGAGAGAACACCCGACTAGAGGCTCTTCACACGCTATTTACATTGTATCTGGAGATTAGAAATGTTGAAAACCGGAACTTCAGTTAGCATTAAATAATTAAATTAGTCTGTCTTTAAGTTGTAAGAGTTAATTCTAGTCGATATTCATAGTTAATTCTTATCCAAATAAAGAATAGATTGAAATGGATTGAAATGTGTTGTGTGTTTGTGATGGTTGGTGTCATCTTGTCTGAAAGACTCATACGCCAAGGCGGCGTGTAATAACAATGATTCTCTTTGTTGTAATGAATCGAACTTTTATTGTTGAGTCAAATTTAAGATTCAAAGCGGGCGATAAGCGAAGCTTAGATAACTTGTGCATTCGTTAAGATGCGTGCACCGGTAATTCGCACTTGGTAGTCGACATCGAGTGAATTCTCAGTTCGGAAGAAAGTATATTGCGCATGGTAGCGAGACCGGCAAATCTTGGAAACTCAGCAATTCGCACACACTACTGCCTGCCCTCGCGGTGTGCGTATACTGAGAACGTTAGGTAACAAAATGCAGCGACAGAACATCGGGGTAGTTCGCATTTCGGTTTTGGGATAAGAAGTATTAATGAATAGATGATCCGTATTGATTGGGATCGGGAAGCGAACTGATTTTTCGCACGCGGAATGTGTGTGCGATCGTCACCTTGTGTACGGGGGGGGGGGAGGGATCGCGGGCCATCTGAGAAAAACAGCGTGATTAGAGCGAGAACACGCTTGTTTGAACGTGATAGCTCTATGAGCATTGATTTATTCACCGTCACCGAGAATACATTCAAATCAACGATTCCGAAACAAAATGGATTCAGATTTTCAGAACGCATTCGTGAACGTTAAAATAAATCTTTCTAAAATAAATTCGAATGCATTTATTTATAAGAATTACATCACATTTCTATGTTTTTCAATCTAAAAATAATATCAGTTTTTCAATGCATAGTAAATACTGCTCAATTCAAAATTTTAAATAGAAAATGCAGTTTTTTAATCCAATTGAATCTAATTAAATTTAATTGAATTCAACTGAATAATAACAATTTTTTGTTCAATTGGATTTATGGACTAAAATACCCATAAAAATAGTAATCTGTTTTAATTTATTCTCCATTACTGGGATACATTCAAAACCATCTTAAGTAAAGTCTAACCTGTCACAAACCAATCGGAGAATTGTATTATATTATCTTAAAACATAACTTAAGATGGTCTTGAACTAAAAACGGACTGTGAATATCGGCCTAGGATTCGTTATATTTGTAACTCAATATGAATTCCACATACTTGCAATGCATTCCGTTTCACGCATGATGTATCCGTTCACCGAGTATTAAAAGAAATAGTATGATATATCACGCGCATCATAAGTGAAATGGAACGCATTTTTAATAAAGATAGTAAGAACGTAAGAGATGTCTGTAAGTTGCAATTATATCTTGATATTTTAAATATCTATCCTAATATTTATATTGCATCCTTGTTAAAATTAAATACAAATTCAAAAAATTAAGTTGTCTGGAGAAAGGAAAAAATTACTTATAATTAAGTAACACCGACAAGATATTATTAAAGATATTATAAAAAAGACGCCTGTCAAAAAATTTTTGTGACTGTTAATTAGAAAATTACATTTAAAATTATTACATAAAACATTACATTTTTTTTTCTACAGTTGTTACCTCTATTGATAATCAAATAATAATCTAATAATAACATTAAAATCAGTTTAAAAATAAACATCAAATAGTTCCAGGTTCAAATCCTGGCTAAGAAAATATTTTTCGCAATAAAAAGTTTTTTATTTGAAATAGGCGGGGGAGGGATTATATATACACATGGATGTCCGAATGTTTTGGCTCGCAATTATTAGCACCTCAAATCGATTATATTTAAATGTTCGAACGTTTTGTCGCACAGTCATATTTGAAATAAATTAAATTCATGAACCAAAAATATATGTTATTCAAAACATCTTTGATCTTAGGCGTTCTCTACTATATTTGTGTTGAAACATCAAGTATTTTATATATACAGGGTATTCCATTTTAAATAATGCATTAAAATTTCGAAAACTATGATACGAAAAAACGTTTCTAACAAAAGTTGTATGATTCGGTGAGGGGGCGTAAAAAGGTATCATTGATTTGATCTTGAGTGGCGTCGCCGAAATCAGGTCTCAAGGTCATATCGATTTTTTTTAATAGAATACCCTATTTTAATAGAATACCCTATTTTTGATGGCAGAATCTAATAATTGTATCGAAATCTTTTCAAAATGCTATAAAAAAATATTGTTTCATTAAGTACTTTTTAAGTTATGATGCTTGAAAATTACAATACCGCCGGCATTATAACATTACCCAAGGTATCCTACTGACAGCTAAAACTTCTTGAATGCTGTTCAGGATCATGTTTAGGATATCATTTATCAAGATCAAAACCAATGGAAGTTGTTCCTTTTATTTTCATTTTTACGTAAAAATGAATTTTTAGTAAAAATGAAAATAAGAGGAATAATAATATTCAATGGCTTTGACCTTGACAAATGTTATCTAGGACATGATCCCGAATTCAAGAGGTTTTAGCTGTTGTTGGACATCTTGCGTAATGCTAGTGCCGGCAGTATTGTTTGTCTAACTGTCTAACTTTCAAGTCTTGTAACTCGAAAAGTACGTAATGAAAAATAACTTTATTAAAGTATTTTGAAAAGCTCTTAATATCAGTGATTAGATTCTGTCATCAAAAATAAAATATTCCATTAAAAAAAATCAGTGTGACCTTAATCTGACCTTGGCAACCACTCAAAGTCAAATCAATGATACCTTCTTAGATCTCCCTCAGTACAACTTTTGTTTGAAACATTTTTCCGTATCTACCATATTTTTCGAGAAATCTTAATGCATTATTTAAAATGGAACCCTGTATATACAGAATTAGAGCTACCTAGAACCGGCCAAATAACACTCACAATTTTGGAGATAGAAAAAAATGTTTCAGATGAAAGTGAAACGATTTCAAGAGAAACGTTTTGGAGATCATGTTGTCTTCCTTCTAGGTGAAGACACTAAAAATATATGAAAGCCACTTTCAATTTTTTAAGTGAAATTGTATAATTTTTTTTTATGTAATATGATTTTTCTAATTATTCTATTGTACATATAAAAATATTAGGGTAGAGATATCGAAAAACTAATAGTTTATGAGATTATTTTATATTCTGGCAGAAAAATATGTATGCAAAATGAATAATTTTTTAAATAAGCGACTATATTTTCTTTCCACCAATTGATACATCTCATTATTCTATTCATAAAAATATTGTTATGTCTTTTGGAAATTTTAAATTTATGATTTTATTGGAGAGAAGAGGAGCGGAAATGGTGAGAATACCTGGAAGAACGGTCAAACTCTTGTCTAGCAGATATCCGCACAGAGGGGAGTACCGCGAGTCGAACGCATCCTTTTATGCGCGCCTCGGAATATGGATCAACGTCCCGCAAAGATGCTATGACATTTTTCTACGAGCGGTGCTACCTCGTCGGTCCAAATCAAGGAATCTAATCCTTTTAACTCGGGAGTGAACCACGATCTCTGAAAAGGCAAAGATAACTATGAGACTATGAGACCTTAGGAATTTAAATTTAGAGAACGAGAGAGATATAAAATTATTAACATTGTTTATTATTACTAATCATTACAAATCTATCATTAATGAATTACAGTTTAATACAATTACAAAAAAATAAAGAAAAAGATTATACATTAATAAATTTATTATTACGAACTAATTTACATATTAATTAATATGATTACTACAATATAATAAAAACAAAAGAAAATTTACAAATTGACGAGATAATTATTATTAATTATTATTTACAGGTTATTAAATTGCTAGAAAGTGAAGTTTCAGGGGTGAACAGAGCTGACAAATTTTTGTTTATTCTTCGCATATAATAGTGGAGGAAGGAGGAAAAAGATTGAAGAAAAATTCCATTTGAACTAAATATGAATAGGCGAAATTCGAAATAAACACTGGAACAGGAACGAGGAAGTTGGCCGGTTATTCCACGCCGGATTTCTCTGGATCAAAATTATCTTTTAAAGTGGTTCGATAGTAGCCCTGATCTCGGTGCAATCAGCGAGATGTTGGGTCTTCGAAAATGCACTGAACTGTACTCTATGTACAATATGTTATTTGACTAACTAAACGAATATAGTGAAGATAATGACTGATGATAGACTGCAAAAATGACTTACTCATTGAAAACCAGAACCGAACACGGAATAAGAACAGAAAAATAATGAGAGCTTTAAAAGTTTATATTGAGAGTTTTGAAAGATGGTTCTCTGATAGCACGTATTAAGTTGAAAAATCGGGGATTCGGGTTGGAAGGATTTTTCTACTTTTTATAGGAAATTTATTTCTTGCGAAATTTCCTACTGGCGAACCATTTCCAAAATTTGCTCCGTCCGCATTACAAATTTCAATTTTTTGAGAATTTATTGATAATACGTTACCTTCTCTAGGTTTCAGATCTACAGTCATCCATTGGCGAATTTAATTTTAAGCTTCTCTTTTTGAAAAGAGAGGATATTTCACTCATCGTTCCTTTCGAACTTGGTTATGATTTATTCGAAACTCACATTTCCTCCCTTTTTTTATCTCCAGTTTCTTTTTTGTTAGATATTTGAACGTGCGTTTTCTTATCTAGATAATATTTGCTCCAAATTTTTATGATCAGCAAAAAATTAAAACCTCTCCTGTCATGATATATTTCCTGTTGTTGAGAAAACAGCCTTCAACTTGTTGTTACGCGTTTAGAAATGTAACTTTTTATTTACTCAGAATCTCTGATTCACATTTAAATATTATTTACTGAAACTGAACATGTTCAAATCAAACTTTCTTAACATAGTTTGTAATCTTGTCGTAAATTTTATTACCATGGATCAGGAAATTCTGGGTATCTAAACTGGGTATCTGGGGAAATTCTATTCTTGCCCATTTTTTCAAAATTGTTGGGAAAGTCTTAACGATACATTTCTTAAATATTGTCACACTCCTGTGACAATATTTGTTTTTTCTCGCGTCTTGTTCCAGCGATCGCATTATCACATTGTTTGCAAAACAAGAAAATCGTGAAGTCCTGCCGTAACAGTATTAAGATATGATTATCAAAAAATTAATAGTTTACAAATTATTTAACATTTTATGTCAATATGAGTTACATAAAGTATAAAATATCTCGTAAACTCGATTTTTTATCTCTATTTTAATACTTTTATATGCAGAATAAATAGAGGAATCCTCGTAGAAAATTAAACAATTCCATTTAAAAAAGTGGAGATGATCTTCATATCTTCTTAATATCTCCATCTAAAGAAAAACAACATAATCAAAACACATCTCCTTTGAAATCGTTCCATTTTCTGAAACATTTTTTTCCTATTTCCAAAATTGTGGATGTTATTCGGATGGCTAGCCTTAGTGACTCACCCTATATATATATAT
>Ga0157364_1008865_pt1 | contig 10425 bp, 5 predicted proteins | sample AttsexASBM2_FD_111476 | JGI IMG/M metagenome (GOLD analysis project Ga0157364, IMG submission 111476) | Fungus gardens microbial communities from leaf cutter ant in Ribeirão Preto, State of São Paulo, Brazil - Atta sexdens ASBM2 | ecosystem: Host-associated > Fungi > Mycelium > Unclassified ... | reverse complement strand
TATTAATAATGTGTTATGTTAAAAATAATATGTACATTATATAATGTTCAAAAATGATTTACATACTTTGTCTGTCGATACGAATTACATGAGTAAACAGATCAATCCAAGTTTCAAAATACGCTATCGTCAACGTATATTTTATGTGATCTTATCTTCATACGCGCAATTTATATTGAACATTGGACTGTGACACACGTTTCGATGTCTATCGCACTCACATATAGTACAAACGTGATTTATATGGAAACTCAGATGTTTTACCCGTCACGACATATGAGATTGATACTTCTTCATTACAGTGTTGGATTACTGCGTTTTCAGTTTATGTCGCTACCAGAGCGACGTATCGTGCATAAAGAGTGCATGTTGTTGCACGTTCGAGACGCATGATGGATAGTCGGATGTAATGAGGAAAATACGCCGCATGCAACGCAAGAGTTGCTGTGAGTTCGACTAAAACCACAGTAAAAACAAAAGGTTAAAACAAAAAGGAGAGTAAATACGAAAAATACTCTCCTTCCATTGAAAAATCTAATACACTGTTATTGTGGAAATAGTAGAAATTCTAATTGTATGTCTAACATTTATCGTATCACGAAACCTTCTTAATTTCGAATTTTAATTACGAGAAACACAATTATACATAAATTAAAACAACACTATTATACATAAATTATTAATCCTTAACTACCTTTAAGTGATAAAGTGATAAATAAAGAATCTTCTGTGTAAAAATATTAAAATGTCAAATATAATGTAAAGGAAGCTTTGCTATTTCTTAATGACTTTAATATACAATAGTATAGATAATATAAGATAATAATATAAGATAATAATATATGTGCAAAAAGAAAAAAATTGATAATAATACCAAATTTATTTAAATGAATTAATAGTGAAATATTTGTTATTATTATTTAATATAGTGTTATTAACTAACTACTAATGTTATTAACTTTGAATATTTCGGAATATTTACTGTTTCAATCTGTTCAAATAAAATTTTCCATTTTTTTCGTCTGTCTAACAATCCATTTCAAAATATTTTCGCACCGGAAGAGATCAGATAAAGAAACAAAGAAATGTAGTTTGATAAAACAAGGCCAAATAATACGGTGAACAAACAGTAGTAGAGTGGGATAAAAGGACGGAAAGAGAAGAACCGTTCATAAATAGGACAGATGGATATAGTATATGTATTTCACACAGCTTGAGCGTGTCTCATCGCTTTCATTTCTGTATCACGTCTTCCTTCCGGTGCTCAGTTCTGTGATTTCTTTGCGCTTCGACGATCATACTTTGACAGAGCGTGCGAGAAAGAGATGGAGGACCTGCCTCGTCGCGAGCATTAAAAAAAGACAATGAATTTCTTTGCGTTAGCAATGTGAAAACACGCGTCCGTGTAATCTTGGCGAGATGAGTGCGATATGTGTTTTTCTCGTTTCTTCCCAAGCGACACGGTGTATTTCGGATGCGTAAAGCAACGGCCGCGGGTTGTTTGTGGCACCATATGACGGGTCGTGGTGTCGAGCAAGCTTGCAAGCGCGGTACCTTCCGGTTAACGCGCATAGCCAGATTAGAAATGGTAGTAAAAATAATACTGCATTAATAAATATAAATAGATTAAGCGTCTAAAGCACACATCTATTTACAAAACGGAAGTACTATTAAAAGAAAAAGCTTTGATTTGCATATTTCATTATAAAATCCTGACACGTTTTCGTCTGTATTTAAATTTTTTTCTTATTATTTTAATTTTTTAATTCTTTATTCTGAGGAAAAAAACATGTTTTACGTCTTAAAAAAGTATTCAAAAATTTTATTTTCGCTTTGATTATAATAATTTCTTTAGATTAAAATTATTATCATTTTTTTAAGTACCGTGATTTAAACTGTTAGCTGTTGATTGTATTAATTTGATTAGCAAAACGAACGCTTCTAAAATTTCTATAAATTCGTAACACATAGTTAAACAAAATGAACGTAAATATGATAATTACAAACTTTATTGACATTAAGCAAAGTTTAACACAAGCTATTTTCCATTTGTATGCAAATTTCTCTTCTCGGAGAATGTGACGTTAATCAAATTTGCGTAATTAAAACTTGTTTAAATGAACCTTGTAAAGCAAAACTTTGAAGACAATACGCCAAGAAACAGAGATATTTGTTCATTAGAGAATTACAAAGCTCCGAATTCAGAGTATGAAAGAAGTATAGTTCATGAAGTAGAAAGTAGCAGAAAATTCAATAGTTAGAAAGTCGAAGAATCTCTGAAAACTTCGTTTATTTCATACTCCTTTCGAAACTACATAAAACATGCATAACATTCCGTTTCGAATCATAAGGGAAAGACATTTCCTAGATAGTCAAATCAAATGCATCAGCGTACGCATACGTATGCATTTTATGAAACAACTCGCCTTGAGAGGCATTCGGAAGAAAGGTATTCATTCTTGTTTTCTTTATGCAACTGGCGCAAAACATAGACCGGTGTAGTTTCAGTTTGAAAATAATAGTATTTCTTTTCACCCGACTGTAACTAACTGCCAAGTGCAAATTTCGCCAAAAGTTGGTTCATAGTTTACCACACGTGGTCACCGGCGAATACATTCAACACCGTTTCGTAACGATGTTATTTATGGGGATATAGTTTGTAGTCCGCAATTGCAGCAGAAATGGCCGATATACGTTCACTTTAGTATTTTGTTCTTCTTCCAACTTAAGACCGCGAACTAATCCTTTTACTGGCTTGACCGAATCCGCTAAAACGGATTGCCGTCTCCTGTTAGCGTTTAGTTTTTATCGGCGACCCTTTTCTTTCCATTTCGCCTGAGCGCTTCTTCTAAGACGACGGATGCCGTTGTGACACCAAAAAGTATTAAACCTTTTTTAATAAACCAGAATTTGGAAATAAAATGAAACTTACACGAATACGTTTTAAAGATAACTTGACTTAAAGAACAAATTGGTATTACATAATAAAATAATAAACAAATATCTTTAATATTTATAGTATTAATAGATATTTAAATGTTTATATACTTGATATTAATTATAACAAATATTTATATACTTGATATTAAAAACATTAGGACTGTATATATAGGAATGTATATATTTTGAAAAAGAATTGAAAAAGTAGGATTTCTGATTTTTTTTTTTCAAGAATTTTAGCAATAATAATATTTATATGATACTTTGAAGATTGACTTTTGTTTTGTTGCAAGAAATGTGTTATAGAAAGTATTTAATGAAATAATAAAAATGAAATAATAGAAATTAATATTTCTATAAATAGTAATTAGTACATTGATTGTAAATCCACACGAGATAAATAAGAGCAGCGTATATATCAAAAGCGTATGTCAGCATACGAAACTAGTGATAAATGCAGCAACGATCACGCGCATCTCCATTGAGAGATGTGCATTCATCATTATTCTATTCAATGCTCCGTATTCATTTCGACTTTTTTCCATCTCTTTTCACCGGAAGCGTTGCACTGTCGATCTATAATGTCGGATTCGAGACGAGCACTTTGAGGCAAGTGATTGAAATCTTGAAATATTTAGAGTTTGCCTAATATTTAAATTTTTATTTTAGTTTAAATCTTTATTACAATAAATTTGTTTTACAAAAAAACAGATTATTTCATTTTACATAATAATTATTGGTTATTAGAATAAGTTACTACGTTACGTGAAATATTACGCAACGTATTTTAGAAATACTAATACAATTTTTAATTGGATAATATTATAACAATTACAAAGGCACTCAGTTATTTTAAAATCCTCCCTTCACGTTCTCAATTATTATTTAGACGATAAAATTCGACGTGCTGAAATATTTTTAAATCAACTTTGTTATTATTAATATTTTCGATTATAGAAAGATGCAGCCATGATCAAGCGAACTATTATTATCAGGAGATATCTGCAATGCCAACAACATCCGCCGGAGAGATGATAAATGTTTGGCCCTGTTTAGCCTCATTAGCGATTTGTTATGTCACATATGGTTGCCTCGCTTTGTTGAAATAAATTTTTAGTCGTAAAAAAATATTATTTTTGATCTAGATACTTTTCTGCTCTTTGATAATTCTATTATCAATGTTATCCTTAAAATCACTATATAATTTGATCTTATATAAAATTGAAATAGAATAGTAAGTGATGAATTAAGAACTACAATTCAATTTCTAATTTTTTATTAAAGAAAAACGCTCTTAAGCAAAAAATATATTATGTAAAATCAAGAAAATAAGAAAATAAATGATTATAATAGTTATAATAATTACTATTATATAATATATACTCAATAAGCACAATCTATTTCAACGAAAGCAATCTATTTTCTTTTATCTATAATTATTAATAATAAGAAATTAATTGTACCATATCTTCCTGAGAAAATACAATTATATGACTTCTTGTCTATAATTGCAAAGATATCTATAAAAATATAATTGATGGGTCACTTATTAGTGCGCGTATATACTTTACGTAATTTTATCTTAGCTTTATGAAAAATTCCGATCAGATCCTTTTTAATTTTGCCGATTTCGAATGTGTATAATCTTCTCTTGGATATTAAGCTTTGCTAGAAAGCTATTAATATCGAACACGGCGATTCACGGATGGCATATAGAGCTTGCCAAATGACGAAGTCAGTACACACACAAACTGCATCTAGCCTTGGCCAGTTGATCCGAGATTATATTGTATGGTACGCGTTCTGATATCGGATTAAAATGTAATGCAGCAATGCTAGTTCATAGAAGGAATCCTCGCATATACGTCTGTGCGTATAATTATTAAAACGCGGTTATGCAATAGTTAATTATCTATAATGAAAATATATACATATATAGATATAAATATTATATCTATGTTGCAAAGTTCTCATCTTGGAAAGAATTAAGTGCTCATGACGAAAAAAGATTGGATTTGCATTTTAAAAATAGTGAAATAATATAAATACTCTCGAAAAATGTTGATACGATTGCCTTTCTCAGTGATATAAATTGTAATGCGGCACTCAAATAATTAAACAAAAAAGTATTTTATTTCAGCAAAAATAAAACTTTATTCTTCATCTGATTGTTTTTCGTGAAAATTAAAATCAAACAGATTGATAAAGAAACAATTATAATATTACCTAATTTTGTAATTTAGGAATTGAAACGAATTTTTATTAATTCTTTATTTCTCCATTTCTACATTTCCATGATTTAAATGCAAGCCGTCATTTCTCGTCATTAATAACATTTTCCTAAGACCGCATTTATATAATACATCGCATTTAAATCATCGAACGTGTTCGCAATTGAATCTTCCGATATGCAGACACACAGAATTTGTAATTAACGGTACAGTATTACGCGCTGCGCCTGAGCGCTATATGCCATTTAATTCGCTCAAAAATTCCGTTCCGTGAGGAACGAGGGTTCAATTACGACGCGTTCAACGATTCAAGCGGGCGCGGCATTACTGGATGTGATTATCGCGACGCGGAACGATGGAACTGTCGCACGAATTCGCTCGCGTCATCCGGCCGTTTTACGACGAGGAAATCGTGCCAACCATGGTGAGCCATGAATATTTATCAGCTTGGAGGACAGCTCGGTAGTGGTCTCGCAAGAGTGCCTGGCATTGATTCGACCGGCTCTGCAAGTTCGGCATTGTATACGGTGTTATTAGCGGCTTCCGAGTAATCAGTGTGACAATGTCGAGCTTATGTATTGTTTGAAGGGGGAGGTAACAAGATAATGAATGGAGGATATATGAACGCATGTAGTTAACTCTGACATTGCGAGTGTTTAAACCCTTTGGGCGTAGCCCTCGGATATTTTCCTTCCTTGTTGATGAAATGTGATGATGCAATGAGCTCTTTGGAATATTTATCTTAGATAAATATATGATGATTATAAAATTTGAAGTTTACTTTTGAAATATTTACATTATTTTTATAATCTTTTTGCTCTATATATTTAAATGCGCAATTGAAAAGATTTTAAAATGTCGGATTTTATTGATATAATGTCAATAGTATATTTATTTTCATGAAACTGCGACCCATGTATTAATTTAAATCTTTTATGTAAATACTTTACATAAAATAATCTCTAGTAAAACAAAAACTCATCTCTATATATTTTTAGCTCTATAAAATATTTATTTATTAAAAATAATCTTTATTGAACGAAAATTATTCTGCTATACGTTGCTCATCTACCAACGTTGCTGCCAACAACGTTAACAGAATTTAAATTTATTTGCTGTTCACAATACATGAATAATTCATGATAACGTATACGTCGGATCGTTAATTACCACTCGATAATCATATTTTAGTTCTTAACGGGATGCAGTAACCCGAGGCTTTTAAGCAATTAATGGGCGCCGCGTTAAAGGAGGGATATCGAAAGTGCCGGCGACGCAAATGCGATTTCCGCGACACGGAAAATTGAAGATCTCCGTCCTTGTATTCGATAGAAAAAAGTCTTCGCGGTTTGGCTTTCGGCGACTGAAAAATATAGATCATAAAAAGTATCATTAACCTTCTGAGTATTTGTTCTCAGTATTTTATCTTCTGTATTGTTTTAGTTCTATTTTAACAATATAATAGTATTCATTATTTAAACATCAAACGTTATAAGTATCTGTAACTAGTTTTTAAATTAAACTAGAAAGCAAATGACACAATAATCTTTCTTTCTTGAACAGAGATAATAAAAATTAATAATGTGAAAATTTTAAAACGAATTTATCCGACTACGCGAACATTTCAGATTACTTATATTTTTAATTTCTGTTGAATAAAACTAATAGGGACCTCCCGACAGTTCCACCTCTCCACGCGTTTCTACTTCGGACACATAATTCGCACATCCTGCGAGAGAAAAGCTGCCGTTTTGCCGCCATCGTAGCTGAAGACAAGGCTGAAGGCTGGATGTTACGAAGAGGAAGAGAAAGGCGTGGCACTTCCGCATGTGCTCCATCCTCTCGAGGAAGCTGACGTAATTTCCACGCTGAATCAGCAGTCGGCGCAAGCAGTCAGCGAGACGCCGCGAGGCGAAAAGTCCATTAAATGTCCAACGAATGGCGTTGCTTTTCTTCTTCTTTATTCTTCACGTTACGTCCGCGTTACGTCCGATATTCGCCATCGCGGCCAGTTTATATTCCTTTCAAGGAGTAGCCTCAGGTGTACTTCTTGATTCTGATGCATCGATTCTTGTATATAAAGGACTTTAAACTCTTTGTGGAAGAGCACACCTGACAACCTTCGATTGTCATGATAATGCAGTGTTGACTACATTTTTCCGCGTGATCGAATGATAATTAGACATGAATATTATGCGCATCGAAAATGCATAATTTTTTATATGATATATTTCAACAAAATTGGTCGACAACTTTATAATAATTTTATTTCATTATTTCCACGAAGAGATTTTGGATGAAAACAGCCGTTTATAATATTAATAATATAATTAATATTACTGAATTAATTTCGTTGAATTAATTAACTGTCGCACGATCGTCTGACTAACGAGTTCCGTGGATTGAAATTGCGGATCATAAAAATTTCATCGTCGCGCGGAAAGTGGCCGACCGACATGAATTATTGCGAGACTCGCGACGAAATTTCCCCAGTTGCAAAATATTTATAGCTTCTTAAAGCTGAATCGCAATATAGTGACAATTAATTAAAGCCATATTTCTTAGAGTACCTGTTTGTGTAGAATTAGTTTAGGATCTTGGTTTAGTTATATCTACATAAAATTTGCAAGAATTATATTTTTTATAAGCTTTATTATAATTTTATTATAACAGGAACTTTGATCGGAAATTTTCATATATTTTAAAATAATGAAAAAATTATAAAAATTAAAAATTTATTTTACAAAAGAATATAGAGGAAATATGAAACTCTCTGTACTTTACAATTTAATTATACAATTCCATTTTTTCTATCTCTTATATTTCAACTTAATTTCTTTTACAGACTGAATTTATTCAGATTATATTTTCTCTTATCTCCCTTTTCTAATTACTTTCATGAGTCTTTTCAGAATAAATTCTGCGATAATTTTTTGTCTCGAGTCGCAATATGTTAAACTAATTGCATTCTGAAGTGTTAAGTAAAATACGATCCTTTATTTTTAATCGTTCTACTCATAATTGATTCCTCAAACAGGTACTTCTTTTCTTTTAAGGTAAAGATTTCTTTTAAGCCATATAATCCTGATTTGGCACTTCTCAGAAGTGAGAACACGTAACATCCGGTATATAGATTGATTTCATATATTGAGAGTTCGGTAACTTCTCTTCGATTCGTTCTCTCACGTTAGGATAAAATTTAATGATGCTCGTCTGATGTGCCGGATTGACCAGCGTCCATGGCAAACTACGATGCAAATGGATCAAGACATGCGGATCGAACTCTGGACGATGCACTTCGAAGAGAGTTCTACGGAGTTTCGAAGAGGCGACCACTTCGTGGTTTGTTGAACACTCTGATAAATTTGATGAATATTCAAGCTTACAAATAATATATTATCGCATATATTAATTGCAAGTTCTGTATATAACGTTTTAGTGTTAATGAGTATATAATAATTAAATGTTTTCAAGTCACAGTTTCCCGATACTTTCCAAGCTTTTCGCTAATGCATCCTATTTCTGACTTGGTCTCTATAGTTACGATCAATTGCGATGGTACACACATAACAAATTATATAATTCACTATTTTAACAAAATACAAGTATGCATACATATTTGTTAAAGGGTGTACTTTAATTTTGCAAATATTGTTACAATAATAGTAGTTTTTGTTGGAAATTATAATTTTTACTAAAAAATTGCAAAAGTAAAAATATGAAACGTAATGTATTTAAATTATAATTTTGCGATAAAAAGATGAGTTAAATTAGAAACAATTTCAATTCTGGAATAATAAGTAATAAAATAATATTTAAAAAAATAAAGAAACATATATTATTATACGTACCGTTGATGTCAAGTAATTCAAATTCAGTGATCATAATGCGTTCTTGCTCACTCAACATAGACGGATCTAAAATTTGTAAATGAACTAATGTCCAATTAATAGCCATATTGATAAAAGAATAGGCATCAATTCCTGTATTTATGCCAGTCATTGTCAAAATCACGTTTTCATATATTGCATGTAATACTAGTGTGCAAATAACCAAATCCAAATCGACATCCGCATTCCAAACTTGTTTTGCGCTCTGCAAAATTCGATCCTTAAATTCCCACAAATACCTTCGAATTTTGGTGATGCTTCGTCGTTTTAATAACTCTTTGGTACTAGAATGCAGATTAAACCTCCCGGGTAAAATGTGTCTATAAAAAAAATCCGAATTTTATTAAAACTTCACGGAAAGGATTTGATTTTGCTGAAATATAAAAGTTTAGCTGAATACAGATCTGAAAATAATTTTATTGAACCATCAAAATCACTAGGTATGTTCAAATTGATTGCTAGAGTGTCAAAACTTTTTGACATATTGCTCATCATGCTTGAAATTTCTATTATATTTTATTTTGATACATAGTCCAACAAAATTATTTTTGGATCTGTATCTAGCTAAATTTTTAGGTATACATAACTTCAACAAAATCGTTATTTCCGTGTCATAAATCGTTTATATAAAACTGATGATGCGATCCAATATTATATTTATAGTTTTAATTTTAAACATCTTAATTATTATCTATATTAAAATAAATATGTTGTATTCATATAACAAACCTAATGGGCGATGAAAGTCTTTTTGGTAATACAATAGCAATCTCAGCACATTCAGCATCTTTGTCATTAGCGCAGAAAAGCCTCGGTCTTGGCATACAATTGTATGGTAGAAATCTAAAGAATTTGAACAAAGCGGTCATGAAGAAGGGAAAACATGCGATCAGATCTTCGTGATTTCTTCTAGTCTGACCGGAGATGAATCGACGGAAATCACAGAGAAGAAATAAGAATTGCTGGAGAGCGGTCGTAGCTTCTCGAGCTTCAAGCTCGAATTTTTTTTTCTGACAAAATAAAAGCACAAGAACGAAGAGAGGAACAATAAGCGAATGTACTGATTGACGATCGGATAGTACTATGTCTAAGATGAAATTTTAAATAAAAAAGAAAGAGAGAGAAACAACTTATAATTTTACATAAATTACATATATATATATTTATATATATATATATATATATATATGCATCTTATTTTATATCTAATATTCAAGTTTTTACTGCGAGATCATATTTTAAGACATTTAAAATTTACAAGGATAGATATACGATACTAAACAATATTAAGAATATTGTTTCTTTATTTTAGATATACGTATATGTGAGAACACAATATCGGCATTTTAATTTCTAATATCGAT
>Ga0157364_1008864_pt1 | contig 10425 bp, 7 predicted proteins | sample AttsexASBM2_FD_111476 | JGI IMG/M metagenome (GOLD analysis project Ga0157364, IMG submission 111476) | Fungus gardens microbial communities from leaf cutter ant in Ribeirão Preto, State of São Paulo, Brazil - Atta sexdens ASBM2 | ecosystem: Host-associated > Fungi > Mycelium > Unclassified ... | reverse complement strand
CACACACACACACACACACACTCACACTCACACACCCACACTCACGCACACGCACGCACGCGCACACACACACACACACACACACAGATATTTTATTTTAGCGCTAAATTTATTCTAATAAAATGTGTGCATTCAGAATGACAACCACTCATTGAGCGCTCTGAATGTATCCAATGATTAAATATAAGAAAAATAATTATCTAAATTAAATATAAGAATCTGTAGTACATCAATTCGAAATTTCAAAGATAACTTATAAAAAATTATTAAATAGATAAAGGCATTTTTTATTGTAAAATAAAATTTTTATAAAATAAAATTAAAAATCACTAATTACAATTTAGACATTAATAATATTTGCTATTACTGTTTACTAATATATGAAAGACTAATTTCTGCTTTAATTTGTTTTACCTGATCTACCAAATTTTTTATGTTTTTCGCCCTGTAAAAGAAAAAAATATATCATACTAAGCAACTAATATATGATAATAATATACTAACAATAAGTTTATGTTTGTTAATCAATCTGCATTCGTAAAATTAAAGATTTCGAATTATTGATTTACAATTGTACATACATATGACAAAGATTCTCTTTTGCTGCTTCTTCTTGATTGTGTGTGAAAACAATTTCTTTCCTCTTTTCATTGAATTCGGTACCATTTGTGTGCACAGTCTGTTGAGCAGATTTTTTCTTGAGTTGTTCAAGTCGTATCTGCATATCATGTATCTTCATGTCCATTTTCTTCAATTCTTCCGCCTCTGCTCGCTCAATAGAAGTCATTAAAGGTTCTTTATAATTTACCAACCTTAGAACTTCTTCTGCTCTGAAAACGTAGAGTGTAATTTGTATTTTATTTTTTTTCACAATATTTAAAGAATTATTTTTTCTTTTCTCACACGATGTTTAATAAATTATGTTGTATCTATCATTTATTTGACATGATACTAAGAAAAAATTATTTTAAAATAATTAAACACTTACCTACGAGCCAATTCTTTTTGTTTATCATTAATATCTTCGTATCGTTCAGCTAAACGTTCAGCAGTCTGTCGCAATTCTTTTTTCGTCTCCATCAAAGTGTCGAGTTCTTTTAATAGATGACTTTTCAAAGCCTTTAAAGCGCGAACCTTCTTGCTAATTTCTTCCCGGACTTTGTCGTGTCGGACAAAGTGTTGAGTACGAAAGATATTTGTGGCGTGATATAACAACTGGAATACAAAAAAAACATGTCGATTAGAATGTAGTTCTGTTATGTAGTTCCTTTTTTATTTTTATACACTAAACAAAAAGTTTTAGACGTTTATATTGATTTCTAAGTAACCAAAAAGATTAGCATTACTTTAATTGTTTGTAACGTTTTATATTTATACTTACCTCTAGAGATTCACTTAAGGACATTGAACGGGATCCTATCTTAGTTATAGGTTGTGATACATCGCGTCTCAGTAATTTTTTAATATATACGTCGAATGATTCCTTATTCACCTTAAAAAATTATTTATATTTATAATAAAACATATTTTTTTATTATGATTAACTAAATAATTAATATTTTCTTGCTTCATCCTAAAAGAATTGTGTGGAAATCTGAGCAAGAAAGCTAAAAAAGTTTAAAAATAGAAAAATAAAATAAAAATATAAATATAAGAAGAAAAATAATATAATAAAAGAAAAAAAGAAAGAAATTATCTCGATACTAAAGTATTGATATTCGAATCAGATGGTAACATTTATAATATAATAATATTTATAGAATTTAAGGAATGACGAATGATGCTGAGTGATAGCAATATATTTGTATTCAGATCCTAGGTTCGACTCCGACCGTTATCCTATATATGTTTCGGTTTAATAAAAAATTAATTTTGGAGAAATATGGTTATAAAAAAATAATAGATGAATAGTATGTAACTCGTTTCGACAACATCATCATTAATATTCATAATTATTTAATATTTATAATTGCCTTTTTCGCAGTATTCATGATCGGTTCTAGCTGCTCAATCCTTGGAAGATAATAAAGGTCTATAACCGAAAGATCGATGACAACGCCTGTGTGTAGCAATGCGATTAGAACACAAGGCTCTTGGAGGAGACCAAAACCTAATATTGGTGTAGCTTCATCTATATTTGTGTGCTTGGTTCTCGTGGAAAACAGGTATTGTAAAACCGATTGGTTTAATAACGATGGTAGATAATTTCCGCTGTTATCTAAGAAAAGAAAGAAAATATTTGTAAGAATATTTAACAAAGATATAGAAGAAAAATCAATTATTTCAATTTTTCTTTTTTTCTTCGATTTTGATTTTGATTTTTAATAAAAATTAAGTTGATTTTAATCAATTTTTTTATTAGATATTATATATGTGGAAAAAAATAAAAAAATTTTTGTTTATTGAAATTCACACAAATAAGAATTTTTATAATAAAGTAACAGATACTAATTTTCCTTCATTATTTTCTTTTTACATAACATAAATATACTTGCCATGTATTAATTCCTCCAATTGAGAAACCATCGGTAAACTCACCATATGAATCCCAGCATTGTGAGAGCAAAAATATCTAATACAATACAATTTATAAAGTCAATTTTGTTTAATCAATCAAATAATCAAGTGGAATATGGATTGCTTTGGAAATATCGCTCTTTTCGTGAAAAGAAAGGAATCAATTTTTTAATTGATGATTAATCAAGTTTTGATTGAATTACGGTGAAAAAAGTTGCGATAGTTCACATCTCATATGTTTTCTTCAACTAATTACCTCGATTTATTGCCCTTATCGCAGTGAAGATGAATAGGACAATTATATTTCTTATCGTCATCCGTAAAGAGAAGACCCAGTTCCAGTTCGACACATTCGTAAACGTAAAGCGCATCGTCCGGCGTGTGAAGACTATAGTTTGAACCATATTGCGACCAAGTCTGGGAGAAGAAAGAGAGAAAGAGAAGTAATTTTTTAATTCGTTCTTTTCTTAAATAATTATTTCTATAAATTTATCTTTACGTTTTCGATTAATAATATGGAAAGAGTAGCAAAAAAAGTCCGCGTGATATATATTGTGACACACATGAAATACACAAAGAGTTCTGCAATATTTATTATACGTCATACCTTTCTGTCGTCGTCATCGTCGTCCAATATTTCGCGCAGCAATATCGCGTGATAAATCTTTCCGGTGCACATGGCGACGACCACTATCGGCGGGGTAGTTTGCAAGCACATGATAGAGCATGAATCTATCCCGTAATTATCATCGGTCGACGGATACATGGACAGCGAACCCAATACCACTGGATTCTCGCAGCTGACAACAGTTAAAGCCACAATCAAATACGAAAATAGGCGCTATTATTGATATAAGTGAAAACAATTCTGAAATCATTAATAGCGTATTTTTCTGCCAAAAATTAGGGAAGATGTATTTAATTTCTCTTGATTTATAAAAACATTTTGTTCATACTTCTCTAATAAAACATTGCCACGAACAATTAGTACTTCGCCATTTCCACGGAGCACCAAGATCGGCCATTCGATCTGATTCCAATCTATTGTTTCCTTTATCTGAAAAGGAATATTTCACAATAGCACTAATATTAATAATACCTCATAATAACAAATTAAGAGTATTACGAATATAATAATAAATTATATAAATCTAAAGTTCAGTAATAAAAATCTCGACGATGATTCAATTTATTTTAAAAAAATAATTCAATTTATAAAAATCAAGAGAGAAAAAAGAAAGCTATCATCGAATTTAGAAGCAAGATTTGCTTTTAATAAATTTAAATAAACTTGAAATTTTGAAAGATATTTATGTTCTGAGCGAATCTTCGTAAGAATATATTCATTTTGGATTTTCAAATTGTAGCTGTATCTAATTATTATTGAAAAATTTTAAATGTTGCGATCAGAATAAGAATTTTAGAAACAAAATGTGTTGTTTTGAGTTCACAAATTTATTATATTTATAAAACTCGTTAAACAACAATTATAGGAAAATAAAATTTTATATTTTTATCACTTATTACATAGTAAATTTGATGCGTTATTTTTCTACAATTAATAAAAAAATAAATCATTAACAAACAGATAAAATATGTACCATATTGAAACAAATATCTTAGAAAGGCAATATGTTGTTTAGAATTACAAAGTTATGGGCTTGTACCTCGTCAGTGTTCTTGTCGACGAACATTTCTGGTTTTCTCAGAGTAGGAGTGGCGAAATCGAAATCCACTGCAGTTTCACCGAGGGAAGTAAAATCCGGGATCTTCGAGGGCGAGCTCGATGGTGCGCGGCCAACTTTCCAGCATTTTACGAGTCTTGGTGCATCGCCCAGGTCGCATTCATATAAACTGCGATGAAGTTAAGGTAGCTTAAGGTCAGTCCGACGACATTTTTAAAGACTCTTCGGCGTGCCGCGTAAAGTCCTCTAAAGTTTAGTTTTGCATAAACGTTTCCCGTACTTTTAAACCGTAGTCTAACACGAGGAAGAGCTAAAGAAGGCGAATTCGAGTTATAAGTTACGTCATGCAGTTTTTCCGAAGTTTCATAGTTTTCTGTAATTATAGTAGTATTCCTAACATTGAGAGGATACTTTTCTTGCGGTTGAAAAGTAAAATATTTCCATCTTAAAGTATTATATATACATAACATTCGATTGACTGAGGATTTCGATTGATTCGTAATAAGTAATTATGTAAAGTATGCAATTCGATTAAATAATGCAATTCAAATTAAAAACGTTTCAGTTGAATAATTCCGTTCAGACACTTCTTAATTATTGAAAAGAATCAATTATGTAAGTTAAAATAATGTCACAATAGTATATTTTTTTACACTTAATTACCGGAAAGAATTTTCAGATGTCAAAACTAGTAGATGTGAGTCGTTCGTAGAACCAGGATGCCATCGCGTTCGTTGAATTTCCGTGGTTGCCCCAAAATCGCCAAAATTATGATTCCTGCGATCAGAAAATAACGAGATACAATATCCGGTTTGAGATATAACATTCACTTCAATTCTGATAAATTCATAAAGTATGTATTAAATATTTAATAGCACAGAAGTGACAATTAAAGTTTGAAACAAAAGAATATTATTAATATGTATACGATATTCTGAATTTCTTGGCAATATTTAATGCAATTAAGTAATAATATAGTATATTAATCGTTCATTCGCGACTATAATTAAATAATAATTAGAGATATAAGAAAATTAAATTTCATAATGTAAATATGTAATGCGCACAACTACGATACGTTATATTTCATTATAATTTATTAAAAAAAAAAGAATAAATTATGATTCGTTATGTATGATTGAAACAAAAAGAACGTGGATGATGTTCCACAAATGTGAGACATCGATCCAAGCTGGAGTTGCGCCTAAGCAAGGAGAGGCGCGTTCGGCCGCGCGGATGAGCATTAATGGTTTTATAATCTAATGAATTTTTAGGATGAGCATCGGGAAGGACGAGCGGAAAATCCAGATAGGTTTTTCCCCAGGATTTATTGCCGAGAAAGAAAAGATGAGAGAAATGGGGAGGAGAGCACCCGTCGCTTATCTCCCGTTTGTCGGCGCCTTCCGACCGATGACCAACAAACCAAGAGTCAAGCTTACAGATTTATCCGCGTGAAGAGATAACGATGATTATTTAACTCCGAGGAAATATATTCGAATCTCGGATAGATTTCGAGATAGATTCCATTCTCTTCGTTTTCATATCTCAGCTTTTTCCACTTTATTTTCAAGAAATCTTTCCAGAGAAGTTATTTTATGTTTCTCTATGCAAGTTTTGCGAAGCTTTTTTATGTAAAAGATGCTAGAATGTTGATATTCTCAAATTTATTATTCTTAAAATGCTGTTATGTTTACGCTGTCTGGATGATTTTTTGGATTGAGTGACTGTTTAAGTCATTTTAAGTTTTCTTTCTCCGGAAGACAACTACGCTTCGTTTAGTTATAATCCTGATGCGCAGAGTTCATAATCGTTTGCGCTCTAGTGAATGTTATTATTTAATTCGTCCATTTACGGAAAAAAGTTACGAAATTCATCTCGGAATCTTAAATGAGGGCGGACGAGCGACGCGACGGCCGCAGTGGAAACGGCAGTGACTTAAACGCAATAACGAGTAATACGCAGGGAAGTTCCTGGAATAAAATGATACGACACCGTGTAAGATCTACTTTGAAGTCAGGTCCGTGCCGTTCTTTGTACAAATTGCGAGAAAAGCGCAGCGCAAAAAGCCCGTCCACTGCCACCGGGGTTAATACATTTACGTAGGAAAATTATTTTTAATTTTTCTAGACGTGCCTTGGACGAGAGAGAGAGAGAGAGAGGGGGGGGGAGAGAGAGAGAGAGAGAGATGGACAGAGGTGAGGTCGGGACATGAGGGTGTGGCAGAATGCGCGGCACTGCCGTGTAAGAATTTCTTAATTAGATTCGAGCAGCTGCGTGGTCTTTCATTCTTTTGTTTTCGACGAAAAATTTCCGGTAAATCGCGATGGCGGTGTCCGGATCCGGCCACGTGACAAGGAATTTCCACTTTATTAAGTATTTTTATTGATTTAAACTTTGCATATTGCTTTGATATTTTTTTCTTTATCATTTTAATAAAGCAGCATTCTGCATATATCATTGCTTGAAAACAAATTAATTTCTTCATTTATTTAGATTTATTAATTTTAATATAAAAATTCGAGTTGAATAAAAGTCTAAAAATTGATATCTTTTCTACCTTAATTAAATATTTGAAAAACGATTGTTAAAAATCGAATGTGTGTTGTCGATTTCTTAAATTTTTAACTTGAAATTTTTTAACAGATGACAAAGCGGTTTTAGGAAAAGATAGAAACATAATAAAGTATTATCCTGATTTTACACATTTTTGCACTACCTTCATAAAAAATACGTAATATTACGATCTTAGATAACAATATCCCTATTTCATTTAATATAAATGATCAGAAAATGGATATTTATGATATGCTCTCTTCAAATCTTTTTTCGGTGCCAGCGTCAACGAATATCGAATATATAACGGGGGGTTGCAAGCACCCTTAAATGCGTTGGTCCTGATGCCATTCATTTTATTTAGGAATATTCAACGCCATCGAACGCGGAGCATCTCCGCAGATAATCAAGACAGCTTAATACCTATCAGAATATGAGCGCGGGCGCGCTTGGCCACGCGTGCGAAGGGGTAGGCATAAATTCTGATAATTCCGAAATTGTGACAGAACGAAGAAAAATTCCCGGGAGAGGTAGCGGTGAAAAGTGTGAATAAATCGTTGCGTATGCCTTTGTCAACGAAACGGTGGCGAGTCGGGCGGACACAGGAGGGTTGGAGTCACGAGGGTGAGCGTCACCACCACCAACTACCACCAACTACCACCATCGCCGCCACCACCACCACCACCACCACCACCATCACCACCACCACCGTCGTGTCTGGTCCTTTTTTTCACCTCCCCTCTCCCCCTCCCCCCTCCGTCCCCTTCACTCCTCTATCTCTTCTACGTCCTGCCCGTATCTCTCTCCCGTTCCCACTCTCCCGTTCTCTTTACCGGTGCGTGCGTACATTTTTATCAATTATTAAGAACTCCTGGCGCTTGTGCTGGTGGCCGTGTCGCCGTTCTGCGCGGGACGTATGTACTAACGGGGGTGTATATCCCAGAGAACGTTGTGTGCCGGTGATACCCGATGCCCACTGTCTTTTTCTCTCCGAATACGGGGCCTTTTGCTCGCTTTTTCTGGCATGCCGCGGACATTAATAACGGCCACGGGCTAACCACCGCCGTCAACCCCCTCGCCAACGTTACCGTGTCCAGCCGCGGAAAGTGCGAGAGTAATAATAAAATATACGAAATGTAGGCGAGAGAGCATCGCTGAGCGGGCGGCGGTCGCGCTGAGGCCGACAAAACAAACGTCGCGACGTTACGGTGTACCTTTCATTGTCCGCGAAGGTACGCGGATCTCCTCGCGTTATAATAATTTAGAGCAACGCTGCGAGCCTGCAGCGCGGGCCCTGATTTTAGCTTAATAGAACGCCGCGCCGGCCGGTTCGGCCGACTTGTCACGCCGGCCGTACCGCGTTGTTTCTCGCGAGATTGTCATTATTCTCGTGAACCGGAATTTCAACCCCCTGAGGACGCAAAATTATAGCGATTTATGCAGAGACAATTTGGCAACTCGAGATTGATATAGTGGCACAAATAATTTGAAACATAGTTGCTTATAATTATTTTATGAATATAATATACATTTTTTGCGCATTTCAATTATTTCCATCCAACTCAACTCGTCTGTTCGCGTTGCTTGAAATCTCCAAAATTTTTGTACTTGAAATTATATATATATATATATATATATCTGTGTGTGTGTGTGTGTGTGTGTGTGTGTGTGTGTGTGTGTGTGTATTCGGTCGTTGAAAAGAAAGAAAGCGATAGTAGGTAAATGCAAAAAGTACAAGCAACATGAACAGATCTAATGCAACTCCAATAAATCTATTCTCATTTTGTCCAATTAATAAAGAAGATGAGAAAAGAAAATAACTGAGATTGCATCAGATGACGCAAATTTTGCAGTGAATTCTCTTTGTGTCGTTTGAAGACGCGTTTCAATGAGATAATTTTTAACCCACTTACGTCTCGTTTAAATAAAATCTTGAAGGTGTTCTGTAATCTCTGATCGCACGTCATCGTAACGAGTTGCCACATGGCTTTTATATCAGCGTGCGTCCTTTATAGCGATTGTGCACTTCGAATCCCTACGAGGACAACCTACAATCGCTTAATTCTACCCGGTGAGCAGAGCCTGTAACGCCTGTAATATCGTTCAGTTACTCGGAATATTTTTATTACAGCCTCGTGGAAGTGTGGAGTGTGAGGAAAGGGGCGCTAAGATTAAGGGGTTGGTCGATGGCGGGGATTGGCGAAAGCTTGCCATGCTCACGATATAACGAGGGCCATTATGATAAGCGGATGCATAGATTAGACATTACTCGTTAACCCGCCTGACGCAACCTCGAAGGACATCTTGTTGTCAAAGAAGCTCAATGAGAAACTGACGACCGACACCGCGTGGCGATTCTAATTATGATTTCTCTAAGATTGATTGATATTATTTGGATAAGATAATTGGATAAGAGGATAATTGCATCGAATATATCAGAATGTCATATATTATTAGTATCATATATTATATTATATAGTATCATATATTATATGTATATATAACTTCTGTCATATATTATTATTAATATCTAAAAGGATAGTTACTTTTAGATATTATTAAAATATGACAGAAGTCACAGTATCATAATTAATCAGTCGATCCGTGATCTTGAATCTTGCTCTTGCTGAGCACGCCTCACATTGTCTCATCGGTTACAGCGGCAGTCGCGTTACACAACGGAAGTTCGAGTTCTCTCGTCCCGAAAGGGGATGGAGAACGCCTCGTCCTAGAGCGCGGGGGGCGGCCCATAAAATCGGGATGTTGCGCAAAATATAACGACCGACGTTCTCCTGGCGTTGGCTGACGCTCCCGTCGTAATTCATCCTGACTCTCGCTTGCCTTCGCCTTCCCGACGACACCTGCGTCGGCAACTAAGCCCGTTAATTCTCGACGCCGCGGTGCGCCCAGGCAGCGTTGCGCGTCTCCATCGCCTCCTGCCATCGACTCACGGCCTGGTACCCGGTTGGCTTCTGCCGGTTGCCCTGTCTTGACACGTTCCGGTTCTCGATCTTCGCCGGCACTTACCCTCCTAGGTAGTGCGCCGTATTCGCCTCGATGACGAGGGTGTCGAGCCTCGTTGAGTATTTCATGGCGGTACACACGGCAGCATATCGCACTTGGCGCGAGATAATTAGGTAATGTGTAATAAGCGCGAGTCATAAATATCGTTTGAAAGCGGTTAGTCGAGACAGAGGGAGAGAGCCGAGAGGTCGTGTGAAGAAGTAATTGGAGAAGTTTGGTCGTTGTGACATAGTTGACTTAATATCGATTTAAAAACATTCTATGTGTTCATAGAATTTAAAAAAATTATTAGGAAAATCTATAAATAATAAGGCCCTACATATTTGATTAATCATATATTTAGAAATAGAGAAACGTATTACAGACGTAATATATCTAAAAAATTTTTTTTTTTAAATTAGAGTAAAGGATCAATCCATCATGACTTGACGAGAATATTTGGCTCTGTTAATTATTTCTCTCTTAAAATTACACTTTTAATCTTCAATACTAATCTTGGAATTCTCCATTCCATATTAATTTAAAATAAAACTTCACAGCGTAATGGATTAACAAGCTCTCTCTCTCTCTCTCTCTCTCTCTCTCTCTCTCTCTCTCTCTCTCTCTCTCTCTCTCTCTCTCTCTTTTTCTTTTTCTTTTTTTATTT
>Ga0157364_1008863_pt1 | contig 10425 bp, 7 predicted proteins | sample AttsexASBM2_FD_111476 | JGI IMG/M metagenome (GOLD analysis project Ga0157364, IMG submission 111476) | Fungus gardens microbial communities from leaf cutter ant in Ribeirão Preto, State of São Paulo, Brazil - Atta sexdens ASBM2 | ecosystem: Host-associated > Fungi > Mycelium > Unclassified ... | reverse complement strand
TATTATACACACACACACACACACACACACACACACACACACACACACACACACACACACACACACACACACACACACACACACACACACACACACACACACACACACACACAATAAATCTTACACGAAAAAAATGATTTTGTTGAAAAATCTAAAAATTCAGCTAGTACAGATCTGAAAATAATTTTGTTTAAATCATCAAAATAATTATACAGAAAACTAACTGAAATGTTGAAACTTTTTACTAAACTGGCATTGCTCATCGTGGTTGAGATTCCTACGTAATTATTTTAAATAATTTAACAAAATTATTTTTGGATGTATATCTAGCTAAACTAAATATTATAACATTCGTATTTAAATCTTGTGGTAAAATAGATTAGGTGGAACGATAATTACTCATTAATCATTTGAAATGCTTTAGAAAATAGAATTCCGATTCTCATTACGCGTAACTTCGTTACATGCAACTTCGTTGCATGAGTGCTCCGTCACCCTTCTGTCATGTTCGCACCGTATCATGTTAGGTGCTTTCACGGCAATTGTGCGGGACCGGACTCGCCCGAAGAAGGAAATCGATGCGGGTTATAAATGAGAGCTCGTCTCGCCGATCGTGGAACGTATATGTTTTGGCAGTGTCAGCACTGTAGTAACGTGACGAATTGTGTATATCCATCGCGATGTACGCGGAGACCTGGAACGTCGTGGCGTCTGTCGCACGCATGTCGCGCCATCATTATGTATAATTATTCACCGGGCCACGTCTCCAAGATCTAGAACATAGCAGATTAGATTCTGTCTATCAATTTCATCCGACGATATAATCCACGTGCACTGCTATCCCCCTGCTTTGTTGTATTAACTAACAATATCCCTACCCCATAATTAATATCATTATTTGTCCGCTCAATACGTTTCAATTTTGATCCATCATTTAATTTCTAATGCGATGAAGATTTAATTTAGCGCTAAGCTAAATCCGCTTTCTGCGTCTTTGAACAAACGTGATGTATTGAGCTGGTCAAAAGTTTTCACGGTTTGTCAGGTGATAAACGTCGCTTTAACATTGTATGAATATTTTCTTTTGTTTTAGCAAATGCATTCATAATCTAACAGCTCACATATCAACCTGTCTAGTAAAAAAGTATCAAGATGAGTAGAATTTACTGCTTGTTATAAAAGATATTATAACAATGGAAGATTAAAAGACACATTTTTATCATATTATGTTATAAAGGCAAAAACGCTATGCAAATCTCGAAATGATATGTGCAGTGTATGAAGAGATAATGTGAAGGTCGCATGTGTCAATTTTAGTTTGCAAAGTTCCGTGTTGAGAATTTCTCTGTTGAAGACAAGTTTTGGTATACTGTTAAAAATTTCATGAAATTTAATGTACTTTTAAGTACACAATTTGAATTTAATTTTATGACGTTACATTACATTTAATGTATTTATAACTGAAAAGTATATTTGTATATATGTACATGAAAAATGTATTTTTCGTGAAACTTTATGAAATTTAATGTAAACGTTCATTACATTTAAATATAACTACTGTAATTTAGTTTTCAGTTAAATCATTTATTACTTTTAATTTCATTTATAACCACGAGCTTCGTTTACATGTAAAGGAAGCAATTCTATAACAGTAGGCCAATTACAGTGGATGATAATGAGAGTGGATGATGATCAAGGCTTGATTGAAAATAATTTACATCAAACTATTCAAGATATCGCAGAAAAGCTTAGAATCGAGTGTTGAAAGTCACTTATACAAATAAAAAATAAGAAGAAGACTTTTTGGTCAACTCAATATTTTGATATATTTGAATTTATATTCATAATGAATAACGATGCACACTCGGATATATTTTTGTATCTCTTTTATTATATCTTTATTTATAAAAATCTGTGGAATCATAACTACTTCACTGAAATATTATAAATATAAAAACCGTGCGTGTGTGCGTGCGTGTGTGTGCGTGCGTGTGTGTGCGTGCGTGCATGCGAGGAGAAGCATATTTTTGCGGATAAGAATCTCAAATAATTACGTTTCAAATAATCACGATTTTACAATAAATACCGAGTACAATGTTTAGAGTAACGTCTGTCGAAACAAAATAAGGAAGCAAATTGCAGCGAGTTTACGATACTTGTGCCTAGTTTCCGATAGTGAAATGCATCGTTATGCAGAGGCAGAGAAGGGTCACTCGAGATCAATCGCTTCCGATGAGGATGCATCTCAGTTGGTTGCACATATATATATACAGATGTATTCGCTATACATTGTTACATGCGATTATTCACGAAAGCGCGCATTCAGACCGGAGGAGAGCGGGCGGACCGGATCTCGTCCGTTAGGTCTGTCTGACTTGTCCCGGATGGCAAACCGAGGGCGAGATTACAACGCCATCCGCCTTTCTCCTTGCTGTCGTGCTGCTTACGTTGTCGGAAACACAGGACTTCCCGCGAAGATGTCACTATCCGGACGAATATCAGCGGTATGTTCCGAAAGCCACTTCCGCCGAAAATGGAACGCACATTCAGAAGTTGGCACGGGGCTCATCCGGAAATCTCGCAATGTCATATATATTTTCGGGTGGAAATACGTTTGCCGATTGTGCCGCTCGGTGTCTGATACGTAAAGATCTATTTGGACAAAATAAATCTTGACACACAATATATACCGTCATACCGTAACGTGCCAAAGTTGTGTCATTTTTTATGCGCGTTTTTATAGCTAGTATTTGTGATATGACACTGTAAATAAATTTTTTTACTAAATATAAATTTCTCAGTTTAACATTGTTTGTATTATAAATGATTACAGTAATTATTTCTCCCCTAAATATAGCTTAATCCTTTGTAAGCCCACATATTTTATTTATTTTGTAGGCACTTTGGAGTTTTTTTTATTCAGTCTTTTTATTCAGTTTTTGTTACTGTTTCAGACTTTTAAATGATCTAGAAAAAAATTCAGGATTACATTTTAACTTCTCTGCTACATTGCTAAATATATTATTTAACTTAAATATTACAATCTTTATTTAATAAAATTTGAATAAAGTTTGTGACAAGAAATTTGAGAGCAGAATTTTGCTTGGATTAAAAAAGACTCAATGTGCTTACGAAGGGTTAATTGTTTCAGATTTCCTTTCATTTTCAGAAACTTTAATGAAGGATTTTTCAAATTTAAATGAACAATTTTTCAGAAACTTTAATGAAAAATATTAAATAGTGTGAGTGAAATTAATTGGGAAGTGATGTCTTTTTTGTTTATTCGCGACTATATTTTTGCGCGCTCGAAAATCGATATTTTAAATAAAGGAAAGTCATCTCGGTTCTTGACGGATAATATCCTATTCATCAAACGTACTTTTACTATCGAATGGCCCTTATAAAAGACAATTTCAATATATAACCGAGTATTCTCGCACGTATTCACAGGCGAAGCGCATTGCGACACGTGCTCGTATTAAGATTGTCGTTTGCATCGACCTAACGTCATTCCCTCGGTCCGGGTGCGGGTCGTATTCCACAGGAATGATGAGCATGCATGTCGCTCGTTTCGCACACATGCACGAGAACGCAGATGCAGCAGGTGTACCGTGCATGGCGGCTTATGTAGACGCTCGCGTTTATTACGTCGCGAGGCAATGGAATCTCCGCCCGTCGATTGGAGTTTCGAACCAGAAACACCCTCGGTTCCGAAGCTCGAAGCGGGCTCGTAAAGAATCCGAGCGTATTCGTTCCACCGTTCGTCTCGTCCGTCTGCAGTTACCGCAGATCGACGCAAAATTTCTCTGTGTTACATAGCTGCTCTGTGACACACGAGAGGTCTCATCGTGGATTGGCCCAATGGGATTGGAAACGAATCTCGCCATTGCACATTTCGTAGCTTCATGACCGCGTGACGAATTCTTGCTTTCCAATGTCGCTTTTGGTCGAAAACATTTATTGAGTAACAAATAAATTGGATAAACTAAATATCTAGAACGTTGAACGTGGATGATCGATTGAACCGCGCGGTTGGTTCGGTTTTCGGTATGAGATATATTTCAATTTTCAACATTAATTTTATTTCAGACGGTAAATTTGTCTCGTGTAACACCAGCCGCTCGTTTTTCTTGCAGGTTTACGAGATGTACGTGACGGGTTATCAGTTCAAGGTACTATCACCGGTATTTACAGGCCACTGGGGACTACAGACCAGGAAGACCAGGCCCGCTTGGCGCGAGCGTCAAAACAGTGCCAACAGGAAACAATTCGAGACGTTCAAAAAGGAAGTATTCGCTCGTTATATGAGAGATCCGCTGAAAATGATGAAGAACGCCAACTGACGAAAGATTCATCGAGGATCTCATTGATGATTTGAGACTCCTCCATTGATTAAGTTCGTCCTTAGGCTTAACATCGAGGAATCCAGAGTAGAATTAGGCCTCTGGCTACTGTCAGTGCTCGCCACGTAATGTAGTTAATAGATTCGAAGTGTTTTTCATATGATCGAACGAGTCAACGAAGAATTCGCCCGTCTAACATTCCTTTTTTATCTTCTACTATTATTTCATTACATTTTAATGTATCATGTAGATCTGATAATTTTCACTCTCTCAATTTTATTTAATTTTGATATAAATTTGACTTATAGAATCACTTTTTCATTCAACGATATCAATTTGTTTGTTTATATAAACAAGTATTTATACATTTTAAAGCACGATAACGCAGAATAGATAGAAATTTTTGACGAAGGATTGTCAATCTTATCCTTCGAAGTGGGAACAATGATGAAATCCGTATTAAATGCAACGATGAAGTGCCACGATATGCTCGAGAGAACAGATGCCAGATCGGCTAACTGCGATCAGCGGATTTGCGCTACTTATCGAGCCTTCTAGTTTAGCGATTCCGCTAGCCGGAATCAACCGCGAAAGCTCTTGTTACTTCCACTCACGATTTCCCAAAGTCATCAGAGATCCGCCATGCGGGATCGCGGAATAAATATCTCGTCGTGAGTTTCGCGGCACGTACTCGCGCACGACGAGCGGGAAAACGAGGGCAGGAGATCTTAAGTGAGCGTACCTCGTTAGCTGTCTGGGGCTTAAGAGGGTGGCGTTTAAATCCAAAATCGATACTCCGCTTGACGCTACTAGCGTAGCGCTTTGAACGTAAAATAAACAAATGGCATAAACTGTCATCGTGGCGTATGGTCTCGGATTTGTACTGATAGAAGACGCGAAAGTAATTTACAATGTATATGATATCTCTCGAGTCGCAGTACTCTTAATCATTAGGTTCTTCGATTAATATCCAAATTAATTTCTTTCTCTTATAAAACACGGCACCAATAATCTTTTAATTATAAGAATTTGATAATTCAGGAAACTTTACGATTTAAACATTAGGATGGAAAATAGACAATAAAAAATTTCAGAAGGTATATACTTTGGCCGAATTTTAATTTATGATATAACAATTAGATTAGATAATTTTCATATAATCGTTAAGTCGAATTTAAATAATTTGTAAATAATGCAAGGAATGCAAGGAATTTCAAATATTATCGTAGATAATCAAGTCGAGAATAGTAAATATGAGTGAATGGAAAATAATAATTTTGCGGCATCGAAATATATCGCGCCTGATGAATCAAGGAATCGACGATATTCGCGTGACATCTCGAGGTGTAATGTATTTCATTTAGTACGCATTTCATTTAGTAATATAATCAAGCAACTTCACAGAGGGGAGAGGGGGATGCACGTCTTTACATTAATATCGACATTTACTTTACATTGTAAACTTACATTAATTATGTTGGATGTCACGAGATTTGCAGGCACGTATGCGCGAATGGTCCCCGTTTGTTCGTCGCGTTGTTTAAGTTCAACAGCGACGATTGCTCAATAAATATCAACATCGACAACATTTTATTCAATTTGTTTTTTTATTCTCTTTCTCTCTTTTAACTGACATGGTACGTCTTCTCAGATTTTTATAAATTCTTTTGTTGTTGTAACAATGAAGTGTTATGATTAAAATTTCATTTCATTGTTTATGCTTAAAAAAGCTTACCACAAAAAATAATGAAAAATATGTATATATAATTTATATAAATATAGACAACAAATGTATTTATAAGTATACAATTTTTTATATTTATTCTTTATATTTCTGACTCTATTTTTTTATATTTCTGTCTTTCAAAACTATGAAATAAAATTGCTGATGTCAGTTAAAAGCTAAAACTTCAACGTTTAGTTTAAGACACAGAGTTATCTTTATATTGTAATGTTTTTACTGATAGATGTATAAAATATAATATATAGATGTGTTGTGAAATAATAAAAAATGTAATAAAGAGAATATTATACGACTATATAGTTGCTTTACTGATTCTTTAGGTAAATTCATTGATAAGAATTAGTCCAATATATTATAAGATATATTAGAAGCTTTTAAATTTAAATTATCTAAAAATAATTATAAAATTCCTTTATATATTGTTGCTTTATAAAGTAATAAAATTTCAAGGCATTTAATATAAAATATATTATAATAGTTAATTAAATTATTATAAATATTACAAGTAAAGTGAAATACATAAAAAAAAATTATTTGCAGTTTATAAATTTTCATTTAATGTACGACGATTAATATTCTGGTAAGAGAAGGTATTCTTATTAGCATAAAAAAAATGATTAAATTGTTTGAATAATTTAATAAATGATATTACTATTCTGAATCTGTTAAATGAGTTTTAATTTAAGATATAATGATTAAATTAAATAATTTTCATATAATTGTGTGTTAAATCGATTTTTAATTTATAAATAACGCCAATATAACGGAGATGTGAGGAATTTCAGATACTATCATAGTTAAGTCAAAGACAGTAAGTATGAATAAATAGTAAATATGAATTAATTTCTGTTTATATCTAAACTTAATTTACTACGATTCTTAAAATGTAAATATTACAAAATGATGAATGTGAAATCTTGTTCTTCACACATCGGCGTGCAATGTCTCGAAGACAATAGCACCGCTCTCGTATTATGCGGTGTTGTCGCATAAGATAACACTTGACTCCTCCGTTTATCCTCTAATCCGCGAAAGCTACGCGAATAATCCGATTAAGTATGACGCTATTGTGCTTTGTGAGCTAGAATGCGTCAGTTTTTTTTCACGGCTATCTGGAACAATCCCATGAACGTTCGGCAGTTAACTCGAATCGCGGATACAATGGCCGACAATAAAAAGTATCTATACATAGTGAAACTTCACCGAGTGTGTGAGATGAAAATGCTAACGATCGAGCGGTTTCAGGGCACATTCCAACACGGTGCCAGGTTGCGGCACATAGGTACGTTTTATCGTGTTACCGCGGTTGCATCGCGTGTCATAGGTGTCGGCTTCGAGTGCATCGAGACTTTCGAGTATACCGTGAAAAGATATCGAGGACACGTGCGTTGAATATACCGAAAAGTATGAAAATGTGCGGGGATTTCTTCGGGGATAGATTTTTCAACAAATGTAGCAACGTTTCTTTCGTAATAAAAATATCGATAGAGAGGCTATTAATGATTACAACTCTACAAATTTTAATATCGGAGAGAGAAAGAGAGAGAGAGAGAGAGAGAGAGAGAGAGAGAGAGAGAGAAAAGAGATATCTTAGTTAAAATTCATCGCAAGTCAAAGTTTATTTTCCCAAAGAGTTTCTCGTTGCCAATAGCTTCTAACCTGAAAATTAGATTAGCTTTCCAACATTGTTGTAAATAAAAGCTCAACTTCGTCAAACTCGAATAATATCTCTACGATATCATTCAGGCTTTCTAGCATATCTTGTGTACATAGAGATAAATTCCTTGCTTTGAGTATATATGATCTCTGCAAGCACATCGGAGATTATTTATTTAATCTCGATTTCTATAATTGTATTCTTGAGTTTTCTTTACGAAGGAAAGCATTTTCTTCACGAAATCTTTCTTCCTGACAATTTCTCGTACATCGAAAAACACGACAAGAGTTTTCGTAGCCTACGTCTATGCATTCGGTGACGTAACTTAACGTTTAAGCTCGAGGTATAAACCATTTTCCTGGCGTTCCCCGCGATCGTTTCGATTTAGTAAAGTTTGTTTACGACTATCGTATCTCGTTATGGAAGATCGGGAACGATGCGAGAATCCGTAGTCGTAGTCGTCGTCGTTGTCATCGCCGTCGTCGACGACGTCGTCGCTGTTATCGTCGTTATCACTTCTTGTTGGACCAACATACGGACGCGTTATCCTGGCTGTTGTAAAGGATTACTGCGCGCAAGAGAGCGGAAGTTCTTTAAAGGGAAAAAATGCGGATTTACTTACTTCGCAATGCGCCGAACGCAAGGAAGAAGAAGATTCTACTACACCACACGCGTTATACTATCAACGTACATATATCCTCGCGTATACCTCGCCACTTGTGAATATCGTTAATCCTGGAACGAATTTCTTGAAAGAGCACGCGTCGCACACCACGGTTTAAGTATAATATATTCCGGCGCAAATGTTAAAGCTCTCGTTGTATATTCAACGCCGTATATACGGGTACATGCTCATTAATAATCATAAGAACGCAGAAGCGCACCTCTAATTGCGTAATGGTGATCATGGTGATTAGAATTTAAAGAGAATATTCAGTTTGTTTGATGAAGAGATGAGATATCACTTCTTGTAAAGTGAAATGATAGAAGATAAGGATAATTATGTATCTTCCGAAATTTGTTATATTCGCGTCTTATTTTAGAATAAAAATTTCATTTGCTAATATATATTTTATTAAAATAAGCTTTTCATTATTATTTAAAAGATAAATTTGAATAGTTGTACACCTTCACGTAACTGTTTACATTTGTATCTAGTATTTAAATGTTTCCTTCTTGTTCTCTTCCCATTACACCTTCATGTTGCAATAGCTTGGCTAAGCGATATAATAAAAGTTTTACTTAAACAACGATTCTTTACACTTTTTTTGCTGCCAATTCGTTTTAAGGATAATTTAACTGACTATATCTGTTTCTACCAATGTGGATTAATTTTAATTCCCTTTTAATTTTTACTTTTTATCTTTTTCTCATTCTTAGAACTGAAGGAAAATAAAAAGTAAGTTAAAACCAGGATTAAAATTAATCTACATTGGTAGAAATGGATTCATACATATGTTTTATCGGAATAAACGTTTTATTTCATTATTATTCTGAATATTAAAGTAGAAACATGTATATCTTTATGCAACTGTTTACACTTGTACTTAACATTTAAAACATTTTCTTCTTCACTGTGTTTTCGTATTACTACAGTTTAGTTACGCAATGTAACAGTTTTACTTAAGCAACGACGACCTCTTACATTTTTCACCGCCGACTCGTTTCGAGAATAGCTTAATTTTCTACACGTTGCCAGCTATTTAGCTAGTTCTCTGCCAGTTTGCACAAGTCTGAGGGAAAAAGGGGATGATGTGTGCATGAGAGGGATTCGCCGCGGGATACGAAGGATGCAGACAGAACGGTAGATAGGACGCGCGTATGTATGTGTACCCTGTAGATATCATGTAGGTGCTCGTCGTAGGTAGATATTACGCGATACATCCCCCTGCCTACCCCTGTACCTGGCTAAATTATTAGATTCACCATCTCGACTCCTCATCTTCCGTTTTTCTTGTCGTAGTCGACTTAGGTAGTAACTTTTTTCCACTACAGGGAGGCCGCCATTTCTCCCTTATCTCCCTTCTCCTCGTCTAGATTTTTCTATTAGACTCCTCAAAGCGACTCAAAAAGGTATACGCAAAAAACATCACCGCGCGAAAGAAAAAGCTCGAACGTAACGTGAATATTAAAATGGAGTTTTGAAATGGTTTATGTGTCGATTTATTTCTCAGAAGGCAAGTGGTTTTGAGATTAAACCATTTTGCAGGAGTGTAGCGAAGTGGTAGAGCGTAAATAGATTTTCCGTCGTATTGGCTATCAGTGTTATGCCTGATTAATTCATCACGAAAACCGTTTGCAATTCATTTACTTTACCGAGTAATATTAATCTTGGAATATTGATATCCAAATCATGGCGCTGTTTTAATTTTATAATTGGAAAAGAAATTATTAAATATTTTTATTTATAAGCTTGTTATAAATAAAACTCTAAAAAATATAAAGATGCAGATTTAACACCATGTGATGTCTATATAATTCTCGTGTGAGTTGACATAAGCGTAGTCAGGTTCTATTTAGAGGGAGGAGCCCAAATTAAAGTCAAGATTAATCCGGGAAGGGAAAGGATAGTCGAGTGGCATTATTGTGGAGTGAATTATTGGATCTGTTTTATATTATTATTTTTAATTAATTAGTAGTAGGTAAATCATAAAATCACACATATTTAATTTATTAATTTA
>Ga0157364_1008862_pt1 | contig 10425 bp, 8 predicted proteins | sample AttsexASBM2_FD_111476 | JGI IMG/M metagenome (GOLD analysis project Ga0157364, IMG submission 111476) | Fungus gardens microbial communities from leaf cutter ant in Ribeirão Preto, State of São Paulo, Brazil - Atta sexdens ASBM2 | ecosystem: Host-associated > Fungi > Mycelium > Unclassified ... | reverse complement strand
TGCCAAATAAGTTAACATAAATATTGCAATATGTACCTTTCGTTTCATTTTTGGCTTATAATTATAGAACTCCACCCGTATATCTCCCGTTAGAGCGACAGTGTGTTGCAGTGAGATGCATATAGAAGATGTACCTTTCCGAACCTCATAATCATCAGAAAATATTCTTTTATTTGATTCCGAGATTACAAAATGCAGACCTAAAAACATGAAATGCAGAGAAATATAATATAGTACAAATAAAAAGTTGCATAGAAAAATATTACAAAGTTAAAGAGAGAAAGATATATTTTATTTCTTAAAAAATTAGTAAAATAAATTCCCGTTAACGATAATCCATACATAACTTTTATACTAGTACTTACAGCCTTGACCTCCATTGAAAATAGGAGCCGGATCCAGTTGTATTTTACGCAGTAATAATGTCACTGGTTCATAACTGACACCTTCTTGGAGGAGAGTAGCATAATAATCCACATACCTTCTCTGTGATGGTATCGTTACGCCTTTCCTAGATCATAATAAAGTCGAATAAATAAGATAATTCTCAATCATCGAGACATTATATGCTAAATCCTTAAATCTTCTGTAATGTTTACCTATCATGAGTCCGTTTAGTTCCATAATAATTAAGGGCTTCCGTGGCAGTGGGAAACTGTTTGCTGTGAAGTAAATAGCAGCACACCATTACACCCGTCCGACCTTTGCCCGCCTTGCAATGAACTGCGGCCACATTGTCCTTATCTTGGGATAACCACGACTGCACATCCTCGCAGAAAGGCTTAATCTGCTCCAGCTTTGGTGGATTGTGATCATCAAATGCATAAGTAGCTACTCTCTGCTTGAACTTTTTACAATCATACGATCTCTCAGAACACCTAAAATATTATTATCACAATGATATATATACCAGTCATTTGTTGTAAAAGAAACGTTTTAACGTTAAATCTTTTCACTTACAGATTATAAATTTTATAATGATCTTTATGCTTCGATTCCAGTAGTTTAACAACGTCATCAATATGATTTCTATACACTCCTTCCAGTTTCTCAGCAGGAAAACCCATCGCTATTAAATTCGCTTTTATATCTAATGTCATAACACTCGCTAAGGAATTTATCCAAATCAATTGGTTCATTGTATTAAAATACACAGAATACTATGTATTGTGCATATTATATTTACATTGTTAATGTAAATAGAGTATGTACAATGCATGATATTCTAAATTTTAATTATTTCTAATTGTTGATATGTGCAAAACAATAAGACAAGGATACATGTGAGATCAAGATTAAAACCATCTTCTGTGAAACGTTTGCGGCGTTTGCTAACCAGCCCCTTTATGGGATTAGTCATCTTCATGTTGCTGATAGTATTGGCCATACTCGGCTGGCTTTGTCTTAACTCTCCTGCTTCGACTTCGATCGAATCACTTTCCGCCACCTCCTCGGGAATCTCTTCTTCTGCCTTTTGATTCTCAAAGGTTCTTTTAACCTGTTGTCAGAATTGCAAATAATAAAATAGAATAAAAATTTTAATTTTATAATTTTTATAATTTTAATAACATGCTACACACATTTGAGGAATTAAAATATAAACGCAGGTTCACCTGAGGCTTGTGAGCTTGTGAGGCGTCACATGAGCCCAGTTCTGGTCTTCTTTGTTCCTCCAGACAAACATGGAGAGGAGTTACAGAGGCCGAGATATGCTCAGAGATTTTACTGTTCAACCTGCCGCTGGTGGGTCTCCTGCAGGAAAAGCATATACCCATCAATTCCCAGAACATGTGTTCCTCTACTTAGGCATGTTTTTCATCGAGCATGTCCTATTTCTCCACCACGAAGCTCAGTGTTGGTTCTTGATCGGACGTGGATCATTTTATAATGACATATCACCAGCACCAGTCTGATGGGATTTCACAGAACACACAACAGTGAAACTCCACAGAAAGCGATGATATAGCCTTTAGGGAGAAGCTGTCCACACAATCGCGGTGGCAGATGACGCAAATAAGGAATGCACACCATACACTCTTTTGCAGATTCCGTAACTATACAGCTATCACTAAAGACACTGGCCTCTGGATTGTTGCATTGTCCACCGCGGACTTCCTTATCTGTAGTCCACTCAGATAGACATTCCTGCTCCAAAAATCACAAAGATCACAATCATCATTATCATCAACTTTGCCAATTGGCAACCAGAGAAGAATAAGAGAAAGAGAGTCTTATGGGAGAGAGAGTACTACCTTTAATTGGAAGGAGGTTGAAAGACTCGGTAAATGAACGGAAGCATAAAGGATCACAGGGGTATCGGAGTGAATCGTTCGGGAGTTCACCGAAGTATCACCGGCCTACATTCGCGCGCGTTTACGCCGAACGCGATCATTGGAGTTAAGAGTAGGCGACAGGGATGATGGGTTAGCACCGCGCGATAGAGCAGCAGTGACGAGGGCGATGCTCGAATCGCCGTGACTCGATGGCTCCTCAGGTCCGTCGCGCTCTCACGATCGAGTCGATCGTCGTTGAGCCGATCGATGCGATGCGATGGGACGCGATGGGATGCGATAGGATGCGATGCGATACGAGACGTCGCGTCGCACCTTCGGCGTTCGCTTCGCCGTGCCGCTTCGCCAAACCGGATGATGACAAGGGATCCACGAGGAACCGCAGGAGAGACGGCAACGAGAGAAACGACGAAGCAGGATTCTAGGTTTTAGGTTAAGTGCGCTCGCACTCTACTAAAGAGAGAGAGGCAGTGAGAGGAGCGGTCCTCTCTCTTCCTCTCGCGCGCGCTCGGCAGCGGCGGCGGCGGCGCGTTCGTTTCTCGCGATTGACGGCAGCGACGGAGATAGAAGTTTGATAGCGTAGGGTCGCCCGCAACTCTCGTGTATTATTTCACGAGCACGTTACCTTTTCTGTAGATAAAAGAGACCGAGAAAGCACGACGACAGACTCGGCGCTGAATCGAAGCTGATTGAAGCCGAGCGGCTGACACAACGCTCGCGCTGCTCACTCTCTCTGTTTCTCTCTCTTTCTCTCTTTCTCTCTCCTTTTCCCCTTCTTTTACTCACTCACTCACTCTTTCTCTCCCCCGTACGGATGGACGGACGACGACTGATCTGATCGCCGTCGTTCTCGCGTTACGTTACCCAGGGGCTGTTCCGCGGCGGAACGGCGGTGTATTACCGGCACCTCGCTTCGCGGCAGCGTCGCCGACGGCACGTAGTATGCTCGACACGCGTTGTTAACGTTAACGCCATGACAGCGTGTGCGTGCGTATGTGTATGTGTGTCTTTTCTCCGTTTTCTCGCCTCTCGACCCCCGCGGGCGGCCACGGTCTCTTCTTCGTTCCGTTCCGTTTCGTTCCGTCCCGTAGCCGCACGCATGCACGCACTACGCACGCACGTTACACATATATATGTATGTACTTATGTGTGTGTATGTTGTATGTATTCTCGCTCGCGACTCGCCGCCGCGGCCCATTCTCGCGTTTCTCTTTCGGCGCGCACACTCCGATCGCGTCACCGCGAACGAATCGCGGGATCTTTCTGGATCGAGTTGGAGAAGCAAGGAGGAACAAGAAACGCACCACGGCATAGGAGAAGCCGAACGCGTCGCTCGTACATCCTCGGATTCCTCGAGACTCTTCTCATCCTGCTGCCGCGAGTGGATTTCGCGTTCTTATCCAAGCTTTGTCACATAGTTGCATCAATGTCACTTTGATTTTAAGTGAGACTTAAAACTCTATCTCGTTTTAAAGCCAAAAAGAGACAGAGACAGAAAGAGTTTTAATAACTTATTTATAATCCAAAGTAACGTTGGTGCAACCTTTTACGTCTTAGTTCCATTAACTTTAAAATTAACTTTAATTTCGATTTAACTTACTATTTATCTCTTCTTAGAATTAGAAAAAATAAAAAGTAAATTAAATCAAGATTATAGTAAAGATTTAAATCATTAGTGAAATCAGATGAGTCTTTTATCCATTTTTATCACTGTAAATTAATTCTAATCTGGATTTAATTTACTTTTTATCTTTTTTCTGATTCTGACTAATTTCTGCTAATGTATAGAGTATCCTGTAAGTTTTGCCAACCGCTTTTGTGTAGATAGAGCGGACTAAACTGAGTCGAAAATTTCTCTACCATTTTTCAGTTTTTGTAACAGTTGACAAGATATTAATTACTAAAAATTGCTGAATATTGATCTTCAATAATTTTTTTACTCAAATATTATCAATTTTACAGAAAACTGCAAGAAACAAAAATCAATTATTTTCTTCTCATAGAATTCTAAGAATTTTTTTAGAATTTTTTATCAACTTTTTAGTATTGCATTTTCTTATTTTTATCAATATATAAGAAAAGATAGTACTAAAAAATTCTGAAAAAATCAAAACTTTATGAGAAGCGAGAGACAAAAATACAATTTTTATCTCTCGCTGTTTTTCTGTAAAGTTGATAATATTTGAATAAAAAATTATTGAAAACCAATATTCAGTTATTTTTAATAATTAATATCTTGTTAACCATTGCGAAAATTGCAAAATGTTAGAGGATTTTTCGACTCAGTCTGCTCTATTTATATAAAAGCGCTTGGCAAAAACTTATGGGACACTCTATATATAGATTAATTTTAATCTCTTAATTAATTAATTTTTTTTCTAATTCTAAAAGTAGAATAAGATAAAAAGTGAGTAAGATAAAGAGGTAATATCTATATTTACACTTATATAGATACGATAGAAAGAATAAAGAAATTCAATCTATCAGAAGTCGGGAATTAAATCAAATTTTACATATGTATACAAAAAACTGTACTCGTATACTAATAAAACAAATATTCACGCAAAACTTTATTTGAATATTTACTCGTTCAAAAATTATTGATCTGTGACAAAATATGATCATTTCGAATAAAATCATTATCATCCAAATTATTTGTTTTATTTTTTACAATTATAGTTTCATGGAATAATATCAGAATTTTTTTAATGCGATTTTGGTTGATTGTTCAACTAACTTTTAATTGATACATTTTACAGAAAAAAAAATACAGTTAAAAACATCCTTAAAAAAATAAGATCATTTTGTTACAAATTGTATCTCTTGCTAGAAAGTATCATTAGAAAAGAGTATCGAGTTAATAGGCTTCAATATTTTCTAGATAATAGAGAATTTAAAGATTCGAAGCACACATATATCATTCCATGCCCCACTGTAATCCTTTGTGTGCGATATGTGGTGATACAAGTGTTGTTCTGTTTTTATTGCTTATTGAATACCAAGAAAGATAGAATAATAATGTTTATGTCAACTTGTGTCACTAAATGGAAAGCACCTACTGATGGCTATTAATGCGGTCGCGTTTATCTAAAAGAAACCTAAATAATGGGATTCTTTTCTTTCTAAAATTGGTAATTATCATTTTTTGGGACACGATATTATCTGGCTTTTTTCGTCTTTTTCTGAACGTAATGCTAAATGGTTGTGTTCTAAAATTTACTGCTATACTGAAAAACTATAGTTACGTTACGTATCAATATTAACAGTAAATTTTGGAACACAGCCTTTGTTATTTAAAATGAATCGTTTATTTGCCCGGTTTTTCCTTCAGGATACATTCGGCTTGGGCATTTTGTAACTAAATTCAATCAGATTGCAAATCTATAGTCCGTGACTTTATATGAAATTTGTTATCTTTTTGCTATCAAAAATTGGTAGTATACTTAAAATCTGTCTCTATAGACTTAACTATCTAGGAAGCTTCATTCTGTGTGTTTTCCATTTAGGCCCAATTCCATAACTCACGGTTAACTCTTAACTGAAGTTCAATTTATTCATTGTTTATTTATTCATCTCTTTTCAATTCTAGAAGCTAATTACAGCGTGTGAGCGTCTAAACTACTGCAGCTTTATATTTTCATCAACATAGATTAACTTTAATCTGTTGAAATTATTCTTCATCTTTTTTTTAATTCTAGTAAGTCTTAGAAAAAATTGAAGAATAAATTCAACTGAAATTAAAGTTAATCTTCATTGGTAGAAATCGGAGACTGAACGAAAATTGATTTTCTTCTCTCTCCTCGTTTTTAGAGCGTACAATTCACACGTTTGTGGAAAACATTTCTTTCCATCTTTTCTTTCATTTTTTTTTCTCTCTAAAAATGAAAGACCTGTTTCAGTTACATCTCTTATACATCTAATATCTTTATATCCTTTTTTTTGTTTTCTATACCTTGCTTTTATTTTTAATGTGAAAAATATGAGACTGAATCAAATTTCTTGGTTTATCCAATTCTGAGGAGCGAAGAAAAGAAATATCCGTATCATTTTTTTCAAAATGCGCGCGGATACTTTGTGCTCTGAACGCCTTTCTACGATTCCCTTCAGTCTCTTTATGATATCTATTTCCTTTTCACATTTTCTAATGCTATCTTTAGTGTTGGATAATGTAATACAAAATATTTATATATATATATATATATATAATTTTTTTTTAAACTGCGCGGACTTGATTTCTCGAAAATATAATTTAATATTTAGGACATTGATCTTGAAACTTTATCTTTAAACAGAATTTATTTCTTAGCATAACATACATGCATTACATGTCTCTTAATTGTGCGCAACCTGATATAGTTTTAATTTTTATGACTTTACATTTTTGCAAGTGTGAATGTTTCTTGGATTTATATTGTTTATTTTTTCTGTGTTTTTCTCTCTTTGCATACATTTTTTTTTATAATCTTCCTAAAATCTTCTTATCTTGAAGTAGCAATATATACTAGGATTGTGGATCGAGTTAAATCTGAAATATTCATCTTATCAACATCTATATTGCTAGATGTATCTATATATCTTTCTTTACATATATTTACAAGTGTGGAATTAAATAGTACATAAGTATTGCTGAAGTTAACTGTATATAGAATTTAGATTTCGCTTATTAAAGCTTACTGTTGATTTCATTTTGAGATTGAAAGGCAAAGTAAAAAAAATACATTATATGAAGCATTATTATATCATAAAACTATATGTGTAGAGAATTTTTGGTATTTTTATCAGTAAATATAATTTTATAAATATATTTATAAAAAATTCCTAATTTTTTTGTAAAATAATGATATTAACTTATTCATGTAATTAAATACTACAAACGTAAGCAATAATTTAAATGGTATACGCAAAATTAAGGTGCCTTCTTACATTTACAGTTCCAATTACATAAAGAAGTGCTTAAAAATAAAACTCAAAATTCAATTAATTTGTTATATAAACAAAAATGCATATTTGTATGTGCCTTTTAAAAGGCATAATGTATATAATAACACGTGTAAAAGCGTATTATATGTAAAAATCTCATGTAGTTTAATTGGAGCTGTCTCAAAATTTTTTAATTAATATCTTTTTTGTATCGCTATTAACAATTAACAATCGAAAGTTACTCTTTTTCACTTTTGCACAATATTCTGTTATACATTTTATCATATACGCAAATTTTGGACATGCATGTCTAGCTACTAGCTTTAATTATATTTATATTTTAACTGTATACATTGTAAAAAGAAATTATATTTCAAATTTATTCTTTTAATTTTGAAGAAACAAAAATACCATTTATCTAATAGACATTGTATAGACATTGTATAGACTTACAACAAATTATATTTTCTATAAAAGGAATTAAATAAGAGAAAATAAAAATTTTGATACAATAAAATGACGCCTTTGTCATTCGTTATCACCATAGGTACAACGTATCCAGAAGAAAATTTCTTTGTATCTTATTATAAAATTTTCCCCTACAATAAACTTTTACTATGGAATTATAAACACTTCGCTCGATGATTCTATTTTCGCTATTTCAACATCTTAATACTTTCATAAAAATTTTTAAACGTTCACAAGAAAACCACTTCCAACAGTATCGAAATATTATATGCAGTTTCATGACGAAGCGGAATATCACTCATCGTTGTAGTAACATCTATCTAACACACGAAGAACTGTTGAAAAGAAATCAGTCACAGACAGCGACTAACAATGAATAAAGTTCTTTTCTTAATCTAGATCCAGCTGTCTCGTGCTGAGCGTTCCCATGTGTAGTTTCGACGTTCTCATCTTTCTGAATGATTTGAGTAAATCCTCCATCGTGATGGGACGCACAGTATCGTGAAATTCTTCGTCGTACTCGTCATCTGTATTATTCTCATATTTAAGTCCGTCGCTGTAAATTGAACAACATTATAGAAACTGATACAATGTGACTTCAAATTTTGAAATTCACATAATTCTGGATATAAAGCGCTATATTCAATTTTTTTCTACGAAATATTTAAATATACATACTGCGTGTATAAGTAATCTCTAATACGATATATAGACGCGTTTCGACAAAGTTCTTGTAAATCAGATCCAGAGAAGCCTTCTGTATGCTTCGTCAATGTTGCAAGTTCTACATTGTCTGCGGTTGGCTCATTTTTCAGTATCAACTGCAAAACTTTTAATCGCTGCTGTTCATTCTGGAATTGATATATATATATGGAATTGATATATATTTTGACATTATATATCATAATTATGTATTAATAATTATGTAAAATTTAAAATCGCATAAATATCCTTACCGGCAATCCAATATGGAAAGTAGCTGGCATACGACGCAGAATCGCTTTATCTAAATCCTGTGGCCTATTAGTGGCTCCCATTATAATCACAGTACAATCAGGATCAGTTATCAAACCATCCCACAATGACATAAATTGGGCCTTCATCATTGCTGTAGCTTCATGATCTTGTGAATTGCGCGATCTCAAAAACGAATCTGTTAAAATTAAAAATATATTAAGATAAAAAATTTTATTTATTATACAAATAGATTGTATCAAACTGTATACATTAATGCGATTAAAATATCATCTGATAAACTATATCACAAATTATATTAGAAATATATTAAATAAATATAATTTTTTTAAGTAATAAAAAAATAAAATTTTTGAGATAATAAAAGTTTCTAAAATAAACCCAGATATACATGTACTTAGATAACTATACTAAAAATAACTATTGATGTACCTATCTCATCAATGAAAATAATACAGGGCTGCAATTTCACTGCCAATGAGAAGACAGCAGCGGCCAGCTTCTGACTTTCCCCATACCACTTATCAGTCAAGATGCTCACGTCTAGATTTATAAAGCGTGTTTTTGCCTCTCGAGCGGTAGCCTTGGCCATCATGGTTTTACCGCAACCTGGCGGACCATATAGCAATACTCCCTGAAAATGACAAGCACAAGGTACATCTAAAATATTAATTTCTCTCTAAGGAACATATCTGGTACCTTGGGTGCTTGAGTCAGCTGTGAATCTTCAAATAATTCCTTCCTCTGTATAGGCAGGATTACTGTCTCTTTAAGTTCTTGAATAACACTATCCAGACCGGCAATGCTACTCCACGATACTTTGATATCACTTGGATCTATCAGATGATTAGCTATTATCATCTCATAGTCTGTCAGTTGATCCAAGTCAAAGGATCGTGCATATCTGTCACTTTCTGCCAATTTACGTAATTGTTCCCGAGCCTAAAAGAATTTATACATAAGAATTTATACAAATTATCTGCAGATAATGTTCTGTTCTGCAAATTGAAGACAATTTGCGACTTTGAAATTTCATTGAGAAATTATATAAGATAATGTCAAACCTTCTTTTTAGCTCTTTGTTTGGTACTTCTGGTAGGATCAAGCTGACTGATAAGCCATCTCATGCTGAAAAAGCCGATTGCTGCAACACATGTCAATCTTGCCACCAGCATCAACACCTCTTGTCGTGTAAGACCAGCACTAGCTGCCATGTTCATTGTTCACTGGGATACTCTGCAAACCCAATACTTTGTTGTATTAAAACATTTAATATGCTTACACTGAGTTGCAATTAGCAAGAAAAGAAAAATATATTTAAGAAACGCAGCAATTATAGAATTATTAAATAACAACTGAAAAGTTGCAAGTACAATAACTTTGAAAAAAAGGAGCTTATAATTTAAGGTCTGAAAAAAAGAGAGAAAGTTTTGTTAGTGATGACAATATTCTCGTTGTTATATTAGAGAAAAAACATGCAAATTTACGTTTATTTATGCGACTTGTGATTTTACTCGCAATTGTTACCGAATAGTTTGGTTTATTCTGTGTTGAAGACTATTCCGCTAGACGTATTCCTGGCGACTTAACCTCACCGGGACTCACGATTTCGCTGAGCGAAGAAAGAGGACAGCGAGTTGTAGGTGAGAACAGAATGCGAGAGAGGAGGAATGTGCGCGCTATATATATATATATATATATGTATATATATATATATATGTGTGTGTGTGTGTGTGTGTGTGTGTATGGTGTGTGTGTGTGTGTGTGTGTG
>Ga0157364_1008861_pt1 | contig 10426 bp, 9 predicted proteins | sample AttsexASBM2_FD_111476 | JGI IMG/M metagenome (GOLD analysis project Ga0157364, IMG submission 111476) | Fungus gardens microbial communities from leaf cutter ant in Ribeirão Preto, State of São Paulo, Brazil - Atta sexdens ASBM2 | ecosystem: Host-associated > Fungi > Mycelium > Unclassified ... | reverse complement strand
TTGTGAATTTCCTCAATTTTTTGGTAGATTCAGACGTAGAAATTTATCAGACGATGCATGGAGTGGATCCCCGTGCGCGATTTCATATTTGAGCGCTCTTAGTTTTTGTTCCATCTATTCGTGCAGCTACGCCTTGCAAACTGCTAATTTTTGCGCATGTGTCTCCGCGTATTCACAGTTGCTGCATGGAAAATGGCTTAGTTGTGCGACTTGTTTCGCGCTTTTGTTTTTCATTGATCTTTGTACATTTTAATGTGATTCCGCAAGCCTTTCTGTTTAAGGGTCCTGCTATTGACTGGCCTTGTGAAATTTTAGTTGTATTAATTTATACTAAGCCTTTTGTCGAAGTGCTCTCAATTGTTTATGCAAAAATGGTCACTCTATGACACCGTGTAAATGATTGAAAATTAGATTGTTTATGTTGCTCGATCTGTAGTGTATCTGATATTTATTTTTTATAACAGACGCGAAAAAGTAATATTTAGTGTTCATGCGCAAATAGTATATGGACAGCCAAAACAAACCCCCTTCCACGTCTTCCTCCGGCGCCGTGAGTGTAGCCTAGACGAGTCTGTCTGGAAAAAGGACATGCTCTGATTGATCGAGGAGTGAGAGATGGAGGAATAAGGTAATTAAATGGTGTGTTCTAATTGATTCGCCCTACACTTGACAAAGATCTGATTGGTTCGTAGCGTACCTATCTACGAAGTGATTGGAGAAAAGGAATGATAGAGGACTTCTGACATAATGGAGAGTAAAGTCCGAAAAAATGGTGAGTGGAGATTGAGACTTTTTTTGTCATAAGGGCAGAGTACGAACACAGGTATGAATAGCGGACGGTTTTATGATGATCATTTTTTTGTTGACGCAGCATAATGGCTGCGTTTAGTAGAACACAACTGTTGTACAACGGTTCACTGCTGAGTTGCAACATGTTGCATGTTCTGCTGAACGCTCTTATAGAGGCATAGATGCTGATCAATGCCGATGCATGATTACAGAAGAATCTATAAATAGATGGACTTCAAGCAATTTTAGTGGATATATGTTTCTATCTATTTGTATCTCAACGCGTTGACATATACAAAAAATTAATTCTTAGCGATTTTCTTGATATGTTAAGTTGATTCTACAATGAGTCAATAGTCTTAAGTCTCAATCACAGTCTTAAATATTTAATTATGATTTTTCGCATCTACTTATTAATGTATATAAAGTCGTTTAATTTGATTAATGGGAAGGAATAAAGTTGAATTTGGTAAGTCTTAAGAAAATAATAGTAGTTTAATCATACAAGTTGATTGTTGGCCAATTCCACCAATTCACTGGTAAGACTTAGGACTATCGATTACTGACTTATTGTAGAAGTATCAGCATTATACGTATATTTTTATGATTTTAGAACGAGATATTAAATTTGTTATTGTTCATAATCAATTAGTTTGTTTGAGCACTTTGTAAGGGGATAGAAAATTACTAATCACCGATGAAGGCTTTATAAGATAAAACGTTTAAAATCTAATGTAATTTTAATTAAAATGTATCTTTTAAATGAATTATTATTGCTCATTATAAGCCTTGATATTAATTATATTGCATTACATTTACACGAGCTTACTGATTCTTCAGAAAATATAAAAATGTGCAGAGCGTATTTCTAAGTCAAAGAGATCCTGTAGACTGATATCAGTCAATTGCATTTTAGTAAATGCACGCATGTATGTTAACGCAATATAGAAAAGAATTTAAAATAGGTAGTAAAAGGTAAAAAATAGGAATAAGCTGATGAAGGCTGGTTCTTAATATTATATATAGGATGATTCAAAATTCCTGCATCCGAAGTACAAGACGTGACACTTTATACTAAAACAAATAACTTTTTTCTTTGACAAAATTATGTATGTAATTATATCCGATAAATAGTTTTTATAGTAGAGCAGGTTGATATTAACGAATAAGTGTTTTTGTCTACATGGCGCTCAGGGCTGATGCGCGCTCCTCGCGTATTCTTCGGCTATTATTCGACAATAACATTTGAAGATTTGAAATATGCCTTTATTATAAATTAGTTTATGACATTTTAATACAGTCTTAAATCATAATAACAATAGTAATTGCTTTCATTACTTACGTAATAAATAATTAAAAGAATTGTCTCTGACGTCGCATTTGAAAATGTATGGTATATTCATCGAGGGTTCAAATGGAGAACTGCCAATCTTCACGGCGTGTGCATAATCGCTTTCGGATACGGTGCCACCTGTCAATGAACTATAAAAAGATTCGCGTAATGGTAATTCAGCTTTCTCCAACTTCTCGATGCAATCAATGTACTCGTACGGAAATATATCTTTTCGCGTTAATAAATCGAAATTTTCTGCGGATAAATTAAAAAATTCACGCTGTATTATCCATAGTTCATCTTTATCGAGATACGATGTCAATTTTTCTAAACTTGATGAGAAATTTAAACGAATCAATAAAACGTAATTTTATACAAATTTTTTTTTGATCATTTTTGTCTATAGTGCTATCGACATATTTCGTAAACGAAATGTATTTTTTTTCATTATCGATAATAAATCTACATCGTCCTTCGTAAGCGGTGGCTATTTCTTTGATGATGTGCGTCGTATCCCGATAAATTATGAAAAACTATGGAATGCAATGAATCTTCGTAATTTAAATTGCAATTTGAATGCGCGGGGTCTCTATATTGCTCGGTGACAATGATCGCTTACCCGTGTCATCTTTTGCGAACGACTTCTCACACACATGATAGTGCATAGCGCTGTTAAATTTTATCCAATCGTTTCTCGTAAAATTTGCCATGGAAGCATTAGCGGATAAAATAGTTTTGACATTATTTGCTAAATTTTTTAGTTTCTCGATGCTATGCAATCGTTATCACAATGAAACCGATACTTCGGCAGTCATCATACGAGCAATGAATAGTATGCTATAAAAATCTGATGATGTTGATACGTGTAGCTTAATGTTTCTGTATCTTCCTTTTCCATCCTTTCCAGAGTACAAATTAGAATAACGACAAATGGGACGCGTTTCTTTCTATAATAGTTGCTAAAACTTAATCACTTGTTGTCCTCACTGGGCAATCGGATCGCGCAGTTGTTAAATTTTCCACAGTCTGCTATGTAGATCTTTAGTTTTGCGCTAGATCTAAAATAATGTAAGCACCTGAAAATAACACAATTTTTATTATTATTTAAAAAAAATGTTGCTGAAAATATTTATAATTTTTTTCTTTTTTATATGTATACGAACCTATCACAGAAATATATTCTATTCTTTCTTGCTGTAATTTGCGATCTCACAAGGTGAGATAAATACTTGATCCATGCAAAATGCTCTGTATTATCGTTGCATGGATTCTGTACGTTCAAAAGATTGACATGCTTGTTCTTCTTTCGGCCAGTGAGCTGTAATGGAAGAAATTATTTTTGCTCCTCGATGAAATAAACATTGGAGATGTCGTTGAGATTTTCGAATTTTCTTATTTGATTTAGCGTCATTGGGAACATAATGTCTATTAGATTTAATACCGTTATATTGAGTCCTGAAAGTTCATGCCGAACTATCAATGGCGGATTTGGTGCTTTAGAAATAAAATTTCGATTGCGAAAATTGGGAAATGGCGAAGAACTGTTGGAAAAAACTTAATTTAGTTTGTTCTGAAGCATGCACATGTACATACAAAAAATGTTACGTAAATATTACTTGTTTCAAGTAAATAATAGAAGAAGAATATTTTAAAATTATATTATCAGGAAAATATTCTTTATAATGATACAATCATTACTCAAAAGAAGAAGAATAAAAATTACATTCTCTATTAGCACTAGAATGATATTCTTTCGCATTTTTCTATCACTCATGGAACTTCGGACATTCGCATACATTTCATCGAATAATTGTGTAAAAAATTAAGATAAGATAAAACAGCAATTGTATTACTTTTGAAATATATTTTGAATCGTATGCAACACATACTAATAATTGCAAATAATTGCTTTATAAATTAATTTTGTATGTCAAAAAGTATTGTCTTTACTTCGTGCAACATTGATATTATAATTAATAAATTTCAAAAATTTGATCAGAGAACATAAATATGAGCTGTGGTGTATGTTGCCAGCCTATCCCCATAAGTGGGGGAAAGACTAGTAAAAGTATTTTTAATTTATAAAATATTTTTATAAAATATTTTTAATTTAATTTTGGCACATAAAATTAAAAATGATTTATAAAATTTTTGCAATTGCTAGTATGTGTACAAGTGACCTAAAATATTTCAAAAATAATACAATTGTTGTTTTATGTCTTAATTATTTACACGATCATTCGATGAAATTTATACGGATCCGAACTTCTATGAACAGTAATGTAGAAAAATGCAAAAAAATATCATTCTAAGAGAGAATGCAATTTTTATTCTTCTTCTTTTGAGTAACGATTATATCATTATAAAGAATATTTTCCTAGTAATATAATTTTAAAATATTCTTCTATTATTTAAATTTCTATTATTTGAAACAAGTATTGTATAATATTATAATATTTACGTAACATTTTTTTATATGTATACGTGCACGCTTCAGAATGAACTTAAAATTAAATTTTTTCCAATAATTCTTGATCATTTCCAATTTTCGCAATCGAGATATTATTTCTAAAGAGCCGAATATCCGCCATCAATAGCTTGACACGCGAGGAATGGGATAAGCGCTCCGCTCACTGTCGCAAGCCTCTAAGCTCGAGCGGCGCGGCGCGTCTGCTAGAGACACCATTCCGCTCCTCACAGCTCGCGCGCCATGCGCTTAGTAGGGAAGGGCGATAATCGAAATATCGATATTTTTTCACCTAATAACCGATAAAAAAACATCAATAATTTGTCAATGATATTTGGTACATCAATATGAAGTATGCCTATATCGATTTTTGATATAAGATTGTAAATATTCTTTATTAGCGAAGTTGGCCAAATATAACAATTATGGTAATGTCTAATCCGTCCGAGTTTGTTTTCTGGAATGGGAAATATTTTAAATGAGTCGCGAAATTATAACTAACTTCATACTATTTACAATATTTATTATTTTTGAGAAATAGAAACCGACCAAGTTAACACATATTACGTAATAACATAATATAGTAAAGAGCGTCTTAAGGATCCATCAAAGTTGGAAATTTCGAATAATATATTCTAAGTTCATGAATTTAATTAATCTCAAATGTAATTGTGCGCCGAAATGTTCGGACATTAAGACACAATCAATCTGAGATGCTAATCATGTATAAATATAAGAGTATGCTCATGCGCATGACCAATCAGGATTTTGTTCTTAATTATGTCACAACGAGCAGCAAATTTAAAGCAGAAATTCAATAGTAGTAAAAGCATTTTCTGTTAAATAATATGTAAATATATGACATGACATTTGATAATAGCTTTTAAAGCTCGTTTTCACAATATATATATATGTATGAAAACGAGCTTTAAAATCATGTCATATATTTACATATTATTTAACCGAAAATGCTTTCTACTATTATCGAATTTCTTATCTTAAATTTACCGCTCATTATGACATACACACACACACACACACACACATACATATATATATATATATACATAATGTGTGTGTGTGTGTGCGCGCGCGCGCGCGCGCGCGCGTGTGTGTGTGTGTGTGTGTGTGTGTGTGTGTATATATATATATATGAGATTAAAAATTAAAGATTATCGAGAATTTATCATGAATGAATTTTATTGATAAATTTCTTGATAATCTTTAAAAAATCATATATTATAAAAACACAAACCTATTTCTGCTAAAAAAAAAATCTAAAAGTTTATAATAATAATGTATTACATTTAGCAAAAAGGAATTAAAATAATAAAAAAATAATAAAAATAAAATTGAATGAATATATTTAATTTTAAGTTTTTCTGTAATGAAAGATTTTAACATAAAATGTTTTCATATTTGCAAAGATGCACTTGTAAATCTCAAAATCATTACTTTTAATATTTATGAAAACCAAAGTGATAGTTTATTAGAAGCGTTTCTTTGTAAATATTTGTTTAAATAACAAAATATTTCACATAATATATTAATAATACTACTAATATTTATAATACGTATAATAATAATACATATAATATTAATACTTAATTATTAATACTTATAATACTAATTTACAATTTTACCTTTTTATTAGTAAATTTAATTATTTTCTTTTTCTGTTTTCTCGACTTTGCAGCAGCAAGTTCTTTATTCATCCCGTTTAACTTATAAATTCTAGACTTAATTACAATAGATATAATATTACAATATTATTATTATCTCTTTTGGAATAATAGCGTGTAATATTTGGGTGATACTAAGCTTTCTAAAAATTTTTTAAAATCCATTTTTCCTTTTGCAGTGTGTCGTACCGTGGAATTTTTCAAATTTCATATTTATTATTCTAGCATTTTGTGTTCCGAGAGACACTACATACATTTTCCGCGTGAAATAAATTGAAGCCAACTTATATCGCGACATCCATATGTCTTGTTTCTATACCTAGTATGCTATATTTATTTTTAAACTTGAATGCAACATGACGTGCCACATATTTTAACGTCTCCTCTATGACATCGTTTAGATTTACTTCATCTAACAATAACAATAGCTGTTCTTCTTCATAAGTTGTAGTGAAAGAGCATAAATTGAACGAGATACAATTATTATTTTCGCATACACACGATTCATGATAGCAATGCATACATTCTTCATTGGTTTTTTTACTACTATCTAAAGGATATATGTACATTTATTAATAAAAACTTATCGAGGAAAATTTATCAAGGAAAGAATGATAGATTTCTTCGCTTTCTTGGACATTTGATTTTGATGACAACAATTGACTCGAATGTTTATCTAAAATATAGCTTTAAACAAAATCTGAAGTTTAGGACATTCGGATGATCGTTAGTAGCTCCCAATGAGCGGACGAAAGAAAAAAGATATTGGAATGTGTCCTGATTTAAGTGATATGTCGTTATGTAAGAAATATTGCAGGATTCATGTTTGTCTTGTAAATACAGTAATAATTGTAAGTACGGTAATAACTGTTGCAAAGAAGCATTACTTAAGCAAATGCCTTTTTGAAAGTTCAATGGTCTTATGCCGTCCAATTCGACATTCGCTTATAAATTCATTTTATTCAATACCAATATAGTCGAACCAGTCTTTACAGAATTGAATAAACGTAGTAATATTTTCAAATTCAATGTTTTGCAAGAAGCCTTTTTCAGAACATCATCTAAATGCATGTGCTGTCATATTAGATAATATTTGTGCAGCAGGTAAAACTTTTTGTCTGTCTGAATCTTGTACAGTTAAATGGTTAATTTCTTTGTAGGCTACTTTCAAATCTTTTTTGAGTTTAAGGATATCAATTTATGCAAATCTAGATTTTCTATCTTTTTTTTATCTTTTGAATAGAAATCATCACCCAGAAAATAGTTTCTTAGCAACTTTGACAGATGTGTCTGCAAACACGAACACTTTTTGTTCATTGCAAACTGGATGTTGAAAATAGCATTTTTTAGGATGCATGTCAATTCCTAATTCTAGTCATAATTTCATATTCCCTCTATTCTATGTCACACGTTACAGCTATGACAGTATCATGCAATTTTGTATTTAATTTTGTCGAAAAGAGTGCCTGCATCCATTGATTTACACAGTGCGACAAATATGTTCTCGGACACGAACCACATCTCAGCATCTGTGCGTTCAAATATGCATTTTAAAGGTTGAACATTTCCCTATCATCTGTCAAAGTTTCATTCATTTTGGTTGATGTATAACGAAGATATGACAGTTCATGTTAAACAAGATTTTGGTCGAGAAATTTTAATATTTGCTTGTGGTGAATTTTTTGACTTCCATTCCGCACTTTGACGCTTAATTTCTGGATCATATTGAAAGCATGTTTCATCACCCGTAACAATTGATTTTAGGAAGTTTGGATTATTTTCTGCGGCTGCAATGATGTCTCTGGAATGATTGATTCTCATTGATTTTTGATCATTTCTTAATGTATATGGAACAAACTTCGCACAAACCTTCGTTTTACCCAAATCTTCATGTAATATGGTTCGAATCGTTTCTCTACCGATATTTAAAGCCTCCTCTATTATTTTTAGTGATGCATTACGATCGTTTGCAACAAAATCACGTATTTTTTCGATCATTTCGTTCGAATCAAAATTGGCCGTTCTGATTTTTTGTCATCTTCAAGGGTCTCTCTGCCTTCCAAAAAATGCTTATGCCACTCAAAAACAGCTGTATGAGCTAGACATTGACTGCCATAAACTTGTTGCATCAATCGGAATGTTTCTGATGCACTTTTATCAAGTTTTGCGTTAAATTTAATCACTGCTCTTTGTTCCATATTAAAATTTCTACCTCGACCAAAATCTTGTTTAACATGAACTGTCTTCATTATATGTCAACCAAAATGAATGAAACTTTGACAGATGATAGGGAAATGTTCAACCTTTAAAATGCATGTTTGAACGCACAGATGTCGCCACTGGTTGCTGAGATGTGGTTCGTGTCCGGGAACATATTTGTCGCACTGTGTATTTTACTGATAATAAATAGGCTGTTTCTAGCTTGAAAAAAAGCTTCGCACATTACACATTAACAGGTCTTATGAGATCAATGACTTATTCTGTTTACCGATTTATTTTTATTATAGTATTTAAATACATTTCGTCAAATGCAAGCACTATTAGTGTTTCAACATTAAGTATATTATTTCTTAGCTTTCATCACATCAAGCACAACAGAAAGAATACAGGCTTGATAAGAATCTTATTGACCCACTTTCGAAGAATTGACAAGCCAAATAAAGATATTTTCATGACATTTTTCATGTATCGGTATCTCTTTGGGCACACACGTTGCAAAGATACCGCATTTTCGATATCCTCGGGAGACCGCTTAATTTTACTCAATGACAAATGTATTGTAACAAAAGTTAAATCTGCCCTGAAGTTAAAAATTTTCCTAACAGTTTATACATTCTGTTTTTAAACGTTGATTTTTTTTGTTTATTTTATGCTCAAGTTTTCAACTTTGTTTTCATTGTAGCGTTCTCGGATAAAATATCTTCTCTGAAAATATAAAATAATACTTGTAAGTAAGTACAAGTAAGTACAAGTAAGTAAGTAAGTAACCTACACAATTGTAAGTTTCTTTCAATGATTTGCTATGATTCAATGTTTTTTTTTATTACATTGTGCTTGATAAAGCTTACATTTTAGGAAAGTGTTATATTGCTTGTAGCTGTTGAAGCATCGCAGAATACTGGCAAAAATATTGGAAATCTTCAGCAGTCATCGAAATATGGGATGAAGAATCAGTAGAGATTGCTCGATACCTGCGGAGATATTTCTTCATGGAATATGACAGATACTGATAGCAAAGGCACTGTTATAAAAGTCTTCTGCAGTTGATAAACATTGTCATATGATGAGAGATGTACTGTCTTATCGAATGCATTCTTGGTTAAAGAAATATTGCATGCTGGCAAGAGAAGATGCAATATGAGAACAGCAATCTGAAAGGAACTTTTTTCCTTTGGGAGGACTGTATTTAAGCATTTGTTACAAAAGCTTGACAAAGAATACATCAAAATGTTTATAACATATTCTACCTGGACAAATGTTAAATTAAAAATGTTAAATTAATTAAAATAATTAAAAATGACAACGTACAATTATTTTTATATAAGGTCAGTACATAATTTGCTTATAAATCCTTTACGGTAAAACGTTTTTTAGAACTTGTAAAAATATCTCGAAGTTAACCTAACAACTGAAAAACGTTCTACACTTTTGTGAATTCTAAAAGGCATTTTGCCGTAAGAGACAACGAAAAAAAATAGCACACAATCAATGTAAAAAGAGCGTTTGAAATGAATAAATAAATAAAGAAATAAATAAATACATAATACACTACGCACATAATACACTACGCCGAGCTGGTTCCACCAAATACAGAGCATGACCTTGAAGCCGTGAATATTCGGTTTGGCCGTCGACGTGAAAGCATGGCCGGGAACTCCCCATGATTTTCTGCGCTTGGGATTATCGTAATGAACCCATTTTTCGTCCCCAGTCACAATACGATGCAGAAATCCCTTCCGTCTTTGTCTTTCAAGTAGCAGTTCACAAGCAAATAAACGCCGTTCAACATCTCTCGGCTTCAATTCGTATGGCACCCAATTTCCTTGCTTCTGAATCATTCCCATGGCTTTGAGGCGTTTTGAAATGGCTTGTTGAATCACTCCCAATGATCGTGTCAATTCTTCTTGATTTTGACACGAGTCTTGCTCAAGTAAT
>Ga0157364_1008860_pt1 | contig 10426 bp, 9 predicted proteins | sample AttsexASBM2_FD_111476 | JGI IMG/M metagenome (GOLD analysis project Ga0157364, IMG submission 111476) | Fungus gardens microbial communities from leaf cutter ant in Ribeirão Preto, State of São Paulo, Brazil - Atta sexdens ASBM2 | ecosystem: Host-associated > Fungi > Mycelium > Unclassified ... | reverse complement strand
GTAAAAAATTGGATCGATTCGTGGATAGCCTCAAAAGATGACCAGTTTTTTCGACGCGGGATTCGTACGCTACCCGAAAGATGGGAGAAAGTAGTGGCCAGCGATGGACAATACTTTGAATAATAAATGTATACCAGTTTTTTACAATAAAGCCTCGAATTTCGGAAAAAAACGGCGGAAGCAAAGTTGTACACCTAATATATAAATATATACATATTATATATATTTATATATATATATTTTTTTTTAATTCTTTTTTAAAATGAACAAAAGTTATGCTTTAAATTTTAATTTATGATGACAACTGACGCAAAATGATAACTGTGTTTTAATTTAATTATTTGTTATGCGTTCAGGACATACGAACATCAGTTTACAAAGAAATCGAGGAGCATATAGAGCGAGCCAAAACCGATCAGTGGCCAGAAGTATCGGAAATCTCGGCCGACCTTTATGTCAAACCATTAGAAAAAATTCGGGGTAAAGTCCCTTGGGAATTATTTTGAACGAAAGGTGACATAAAGGATTATTAATTATTCTGTGATTTCTTATACTTTCGTAAGATTTAAATTACTCATGACATGTTCACATGACTATGTATGTACTTATTTTGCTAAAAATATTTCACGCATACAGAGGCGAAACACACGTATCTTTTAATGACTTTTAAAATTGTGGAGCGGCAATCTGAAACTTTTTAAAAGTTGTCAATAAAAGCGATTCTTCTTTTTTTTGAGCTCGACTAATTACAACCAAAAGTAACATTAACATACATTATAAGAAATCCTAATTAGATGAATAATTTCACTAATTAGATGAATAATTTCACGTAATAGAATATTCTTAAAAATTTAATCAAAGTATATGATTGACCGATTTGAAATATAATTAAGTGTATTAATAGATTCATTCAAGCAACTATTACAAGAATGATTTAACTGCATAATAATAATAAATTTGCATCTACATGATCAAATCAATCATAGAGAAAAGTACATTGAACTAATTATTTACGTAATTCAATGCAATGGAGCGATATAGTCATAAGCATATTTACAAAATTAACTGAATCATTATTGATAATAAATGAACATGAATGTAACTTAAAAATAATAGGACTTAAAAATAATAGGAATAAATTATTAACGATACTTCACTTTGATTTAGAGCGAGAAAATGTTTTGTGGAGCTATCAACAGATGGCGCGTGTACTCGTAAGAGATATTCGACGTCTACTTATAACATATAAAGCGAGGATGGTCAAATGATCTTTTTATACACTTCTTGCCACATTATGGCGACAAACATTCTTTTCAAAACGGCTAATCAATCGATCTACTTATATATGATAGAAAGTTTTAATGATTAATTAAATCATGTTACAAAGAGTAACGGAATCAAATAAATTTAATGAATTGTCATATTAGATAAATTATTAAGTCTATTTTACTCAAAGACAAAATAGAGATTATCTCAAAATTGTTATTATCAACGATTGTTGAATTCTTGTTACTTTGTAGAATAGTCCAGTCAAATGTTAAAATCAATCTATTCTACTGCAGATTTATTTCATCGTGCTTATAAAATTATTTTAATTGACGATACAATTATGTTCGTTTACTATCAATAATAGTTTAGTCAACTATATAAATATTTTATAGAAATAAATTCAATATTTTTATTTAATACAAGGAAAATATTAAAAGGAAATTAAAATGTTTTTTGACACAACCCAACAGTTAGTTCGCCATATTTAACTCTGAGATTGAATTTGTTTACTTCAATTCGAGTTGAATTTCCTGATCTTTTTTTACAGTGTAGTTGATATTCATGACGATATTCATGTAGCAGTCTATATTCTCGTTTCAGAAACGATTCATATGAAACAAAATAGTTTAGGTTTGGATACGTTTAATATTATAATTATAATATTTGCATCTGTTATTGACTTTTCATGCCGAGTAAACGTGCGGTGCAGAATACATTACATAGGAGAATCCTCTCGATTTCATGTGTTACAAGTAAATATTCAATATACATATTCAATATACATATAATAAACCTACACGAATTAGCCTTAATTCCGATTGTTTTTCGATTGATCTGATATTGATGTTACGAAAGCAATTGCAATCGATCTTCCATATAGAGATTTGAAGAATTTTTCAGTAAAGTCAATGTCCTCTTTACGAGATCGCGCTAGATAGAGAGGATCAGATTAAAAGAATGAGTCTTGTCATTTCTTTCGTCGACGAAGAAAAAATGATCAATTAAAACTGATGATCGTTTTAAATGACGAGAGAGTGAGAATTAAAGAGTAGAACGGAGAACGGCAGAACAACGAAATGGATAATGGTAACGGTAGCTAGATTCGATGAATGAGTCAGATCGAGAAAGAGGCGTAGGGGAAGCGCGGCGGAGCTAACATGGTAAAGCCAACGCGCGAAGATGTACGAGACAGACGAGACTGGGTACGAACGTCTCTGCGGGAGTCGTCTTATGTCCCTCGCACGTGTCACGTCGCGCTAATTGAATTCTAACGAGATAACAATCACTTGACGTTACATGGACGATATCGAGTCCGAGGATCATTCGAGAATCAATGCATCTCTATTTATCAACGTTCCTTTCATTTTAACCGCACAGCTGATACGCAGTTCAAACGAATCTCTTCGTCCTGCGTGACTCTCTCGAGTCTCAGGGAAAGCTCTGCTTGAACCTGGTAAGTATCCTCTTCTTTCTTTTTGTAAATTTCCTTTTTTCGGTACATCTCTCCATAATTATATTCTACGTACTTTGCCACCCGTAGGAAAGTTCAGTTCCAGTAGTTCTTACTTATAATTGTGCTACGCCCCTAAGTTTGATTTAATTAGAGCTCAAAATTAATTCAAGTTTAAATAAAAGCTACAGCGAATGGATCGAAAGGGCGATACTTGAGAGTTTGCAGAATAAAGAATATGTGATCTGAGGTGGACGAACGGTCGAGCGTTTAAAGTTAATAAAACTCAACGGGCAACGAGGCAAACACGACTGCGTCATCGAATAAAACGTTCAAGGAATTCTTCGCCTGGATAGACGATAGCTCGAATCGAAGTAACTTGGACGACGCGACGTCGTGTTTTGCGCCGAATATTTAGTATGATAGAAAGACGATCTGTTTTACATGTCATATTAATGACTCATTTTTTTCTAGTGCAAAATATCATATATTATATATGAGTTATACATTTTACGTTGTATTCTTGAATTAATACACATTGCGTTAATTACGTTATATATTGTACACATAAAATAGTTTAGCAATTATTTTTATAACGGTAGATAAATATTATGTTATGTAGAATAATAGATACGAGATAGGAAATATCTCTTATATGGTTTATACTGTTGAAAATTAAATGCTTGATAAAGCCTTATCTGCAATGGTTGTATCTCGCGCGATACATCCTGTAGGAACTAAAATATAAAAATGTCGCTAATATAAGCAGTGAGTTCTATAATATATTAAAACATGCCTTCCCTGTATTGATATAAAAAACTGCGACCTGCCGGAGAAAAGGAAGGTAAACAAATACTTGTCTTTCTAACTCTTTTTTACAAAAAAAAAATCAATATTAGCCAATCAGCGAGTCCCTAACAAAGAAAACGATATTATAATTTTTACATCAGAGTGTAATTGTTGGAGACTGAATGGAACACCTCTACTTTTCTAATGGTGCGCTCCAGTACATTATAGACTTCATTAGTTAATATAGTAAGCTTTACTATTGTTATAAATCCTTTTGATGGAAAATTTCAGGCTTCTCAGGCAATTATTTCTTAAAAGCAAGCACGTGAGTGCACCGACACAGATACAACAATATGGAAATCGACATGAACATTAACGATATATTGCAAGTACTGCGAGGTATGTATAAACGGAACAACAAATATGGGAAATTTTTTATGTTCTTCGCAAATGAATGTAAACTATTGCGGGGTGTATACATAAGTGTATACTCTGTTGACAGAAATGATAACGTTTCTGGAATGTCTTGGCGACGCGCAGCTTCCGCTTACGCTCGAGAGTTTGAGGGAGAAGCTGTTGGTACGGTCGAAAAATATTTTAAGCGCCACGATGGCTCGAGCGTCATCCCCGGAACCTTACTTGGATATGAAGTCCGGGCCGAAAAGCTTATTGTTGACCAAGAGTGAAGCCGATTCAGAAGAATACGTCGGAATGGAAGAATCTCAAAAGCGTACCCAGATCCACCCTCGCACGCATACTCATCAGGATTATTACGAAACCTTCGAAAATGATGGCTCTCTCCAGACCGCAAGCGCGTCATCGATCACGAATATGAAATATCTCGAGCAAAGCGACGATCGGAACGAGGGGGGCCAGATGCTGATCGGAATTTACAAAAATGTTTCGGCGATGCAAATTAAAAGCAAGTGTTACAAATGCGGCCCACTCTATAGGAAAGAAGGAAAGAAATTGTTTCTATCAGAAAGTCGTGCTTGCTGGATCGCATTGGTTGGATCGCATCTGCTCATCTATCGAAGCGAACGGCACAATCGACCGTATGCGATCTATTCGATTCGGGGTTATAAGGCCCGTCCGGCGCCAAATATGATTCCCCGTGACCGACAAAAGAGCGAATCAGCCTTCGAGATATATAGTCCTGGAAACCAAACGTTACAGTTTATTGCGAGAACGCCTGAGGAGATGGATCAATGGATAGCAAAAATCTGTGAAATAGAATGTTGCAATGGGAGCGAAAGGAACAAAGCAATGGAAGCTCACGAAAAGAAAAAGCAGGCTACTATCGTCGAGTCCTCGCTAACAGATCGCAGCTGTAGTAACGCGACTGAGGCAACGCGACATCAAGATGCTGAAAAATTAGTTGTCGTCGATAATTTAATGGTCAAAGCCGAATTGCCGAGTAACAGAAACAAAGTTGAGCGAAAAGAGAACACAGACGAAAAGGCGCCTTCGCTACCTGCCCGAATATCTCGAAGGCTTCCCTCTTTACCTCCCGATAACGAGATTCTGTCCTCTTATAGAGCGACCGTCGATGGTGATGACGACGATGATGATGACATTTATCACAGAATCGAAGACCTAAGAAATGAAATGCGTTATCAAAATATGATATTACCAAAAGAAAAGCAGGTTAGTGTTAGTGACGAAAAGCAGGAGGAAGCTATCGCATATGACATTGGTGCGCACAACAAAAAAAACGAGAGAAATGAGAAGCTGAAGGAAGGTAAATCCTGTGATGCAATATCGTCTCAAGAGACATACGACGATATCGTTACACTTTTGCGAATAGACGCTACGAGGATCGAGTCGAAACGAAACTTGGATAATGATTCATCTATCGATGTATCTACCACTGATGGGGCGATCGAAAAAAAAGAAGAATTTTACGACGATGTGGAAGTAAGCCTAGTATTAATGATTGCAATTAACGCTTTGCAAAGACAATGCTTCTCTCTCTCTCTCTCTCTCTCTCTCTCGCTCTTTCTCTCAGTAGAGCAATAAGTGAATTTTTACCATTCATATTATAGTTACTTTATTAAATGACTAATCAAAACTTGTGTAATATTGCAAAAATAAGTGCAGTTAATAAAATTATATGAATTTTCGTTTTGTTTCGATACAGAGCTTGATTCCACACGGAAGATTCGCCAAAGATCGTGTCAAGATCGAAACGTCGTGTAAGTTTCAACAAAAAAAGTCCTTTCTGGATAGAGTTTTGAGTAGAAGAGAATCTTCCAGCAAAGAAACGGACAAGAGAGAGAGATATCGTTGCAAAGATAAAATTTCATCGAATTCAGCATCATCTTTAGATACGGAAAAAGTGCCTACTTACGACGACGTGTCCGATCTGACGTCAAAACAGGATTATCAGGCACTCTTAACGGACGAGGGCGAGGAATTGCCGGAATATAATCATCCTCCTGCACCCAGGCCAATTTATCAAGTAAAATTGCCCGTGAAAGATCAAAATGAAACGCAAGAATTTTACGACGATGTTAGTGTCCATCAAGAAGGGCATAATAAAAATCCTCAGCAGGTAAAATGTCGATTTACGATGATAAGAATTTGTTTGTTTCATTAATAGAAATGTGACTTCCTTTAATTGAAATGTACTCTCTTTCGATAGCAAATAATCTTGTTTTACAGTCAACACGGGATTCATGTAATACGAAAATAAATGAATTCAACGCGATATTTGATACAGAATTGGAAACAAATACCCAAGAAGAGACGGAGCATTATCAGTCACCAAGAAGCGACTTGTGTGTTCGCGACGATGCTGATGAGAATGAACAATTGTACGACGATATAGCGTTATGGGCCGACTTCACGGCACGACAAAGAGACATTATCGGCAAGAGAGAGACCGAAGATACTAAATCAGTCAGTTTGGACAAAAAGGCTTGGAATCGATTTGCCGTCAACCGAAAATCACGAGTCACGAGCGATTTTAACTGCTCCGAGTCAAATAAACAAGGCGGAAACGAGGGAAGTGATGAAATCGAGGATTCGCCTGAGAATAGTGGAGCGATCAAACGAAATACCTTTCAAAAATTGATCAGCAGAATGGAAAACTCTCTCGCTAAAGTTTCCGCGAGAAGTCCGTCTTCGCTCTCAACGGGCAAGTCAAGTGTATCAAGTAATAGCTCGTAAAGATTGAATTTGTGTCAACTTTCGCGTCTCGTCTCGAAAGAATCTATATATAAAATATACAATTTTAAAATTAGATTCACTATACATATAAAAGATTAATAAACTTATGCATGTAATATGCAAATGAGCAAGTAACATAAAGCGAATGTATTTAATAATATTATAGTAATTATATATATATATATACCCCTTATATACAATATATATCTCCTATATATCCTGATAGCTAAACTTGTGAAGACAGAGCTTTGAACTGCTACTAATTTTTGATTGTAAAAAGGTAATAAAATTCTGTAGATTGTATTATCAGATAATGTCAGCAAACTGCTGTCAAAAATAAGACAAAACCTGCTGATATATCACATGCTGTATCAGCAAATTCGTAACTTAACAGAAATTTAACAGAGCCTGCTGACATAACCTGACGGTAGATTCGTTTCTCAAAATATAATATGAGAAATTAGCTATAAAATAGTAAAAAAAATATTCGGAAATTCAGAAAGCACATTCCGAAAAAGCTTGGGAATCTTTAGGAGATTTGCCTATTCGATTTACATATGCCAATTCTTATAAAATTTCTGGACGTTTTCTTCTTACAAGAAACAAGTCCATCTCGTGGCAAGACTATATGAAACTGACTGATTTTGCTTGGTTTCTGCTGTCAATCTGCTGTCAAGTTATGTCAGCAAATTCTACTTGGTTTCTACTTGCAATCTGCTATCAGATTCTAACTGTCAGCGAGTTCTGTTTGATTTCTTATTGTCAGTCTGTTTGTATAGGATATATTAACAGGTTCTGTTGGCAGAACAGGAGCAGAATGCGACATCAGTTATGCTTAGTCTGCTAATATTTTCTGATCAAGTCTGCTATCAGTCTGTCGACATCCTGCTAACCCTGGATATCTAAACAGTTTAAAACAGATTCGGATCCGAAAGATCCACTTTGGACACTTGGATACTTTATCTCAAATCTATTTCTATCTCGGATATCTGGATACTCGGATAAACGGATAACATTGGTCAACATGATTTTTGCTGTTTGAACAAAAGATACCATTTCTGATATATTTTCGCACGCTGAACACGAATCCGGCAATAAAATTGGTCTATCACATCAGGTTTTTGCGAAAAGTGAAGTTAAAGATGTCAAAATTGACATTTTTTGACATATTTGTGATTTTTAAATAAATTTTTTTTCTACGTTTACGGCATCTTAAAGTGCCAACTTTTATCTTTAAAATATATTTTTTTTAATGCCATACGTTTTTTTTCACTGAGATAATCTCTGCGTAATCATCAAAGAAAAATGTTTCGTGCCAAAAATGTTTTTGAAAAAGTTTTAAGAATTGTGAAATGATTTTAGTAGGTTTTTAAGGTCACTAAATTCGAATCTGAAGTCAAAATTTCGAAATTCAAAATGGAGGATCTAATATGGCGGAAAAATTTGTCCTCGCAAAAAATGTTTATCACTAAAATTTGTCATTTGCACTTTAATTTAATTTAAAAAATATTGTTTACAATTTAATTTTAGAATTTTAAACATTTGTAAAAAAATTTCAAGTTTAAATTAAATAAAAATATTGTTACTGGGCAGAGAAGATCCTGCATTTTGTTTTTTATGTCTGTAGATCATTTAGCTATAAAAAGAGCAATTTTACAATCTTTCTATATTTTCCAGAGTGCACCACGTAGAGGCAATCTACATTACACTCTTTTTTTTTCATTTTATATATATATTTTTTTCATTGTTTTCATTATCTACATTATTTTTATTGTTTTTAAATTTCTTCAGATTTATAATTTTATGTATATAAATTATTTCATCTTTTTTCTTAAATTATAATAATTAAAGTATTGTAAATGTTATTTAATTTTACTAGGGTTACTTTAGTTACATATTGTCAAAGCAGCGTCTTATACACTTAAGACACTAACAGTGAATGGGTCAAGGAGAACAAAAAAGTCTTACACTATTTTGAAATATCCGCTAATTTTCGAATTAAAAAAGGAAACATCTAAGCCAATGTGGGGTTAAGCTGTGCCACGCGAATTCGTAGCATTGCGCTTCATTTCACAGCAACGGCGCGCAGGGAGAGATAGGGAGGGGGGGGGGAGAGGAAAAAAATAGCGAAGATTTTTAAGACTTTTGTTCTTCTTGATCCATTCACTGTTGATGTCTTAAGTGTGAGGAATTGAAAAAAACTTCATAAAAGAAAACGTATGACGCTACTCTTTGACAATATATAACTAAAGCCCTAGTAAAGTTAAATAACATTTACAATACTTTAGTAACTTTAATTTAAGAGAAAAGATAAAAAAAATTATATATATAAAATTATAAATCTGAAGAAATTTAAAAAGCAATAAAAATAATCTAGATAATAAAAACAATGAAAAAATATAAATAAAAAGATATAAAATAAAATGGCTAAATGGTCTGGACATAAAAAACAGAATGCAGAATCTTCTCTGCCCAGTTAACAATTTTTTTACTTAATTTAAACTTGAAATTCTTTTACAAAATTCTAAAATTAATATTGTAAACAATATTTTTTAAATTAAATTAAAGCGCAAATGACAAATTTTAGTCATAAAAATTTTTTTACGAAAACAAATTTTTCCGCCATATTGGATCCTCTATTTTGAATTTCGAAATTTTGACTTCAGATTCGAATTTAGTGACCTTAAAAACCTTGTTACTAAAATCATTACACAATTCTTAAAACTTTTTCAAAAACATTTTTGGCACGAAACATTTTTCTTTCATGATTACGCAGAGATTATCTCAGAGAAAAAAAAACATATTTTCTCATATTGGCGTTAAAAAAAATATATTTTAAAGATAAAAATTGGCACTTTAAGATGCCGTAAACATAGAAAAAAATTTACTTCGCTAGCAAAAAAAATCACAAATATGTCAAAAAAATGTCCATTTTGACTTTAACTTCACTTTTCGCAAAAACTGACGTGATAGATCAATTTTATTGCTGAATTTGTGTTCAGCACGCGAAAATACATCGGAAATGGTATCTTTTGTTCAAACAGCAGAAAAAAAGTCTTAAAATGTCAACCTGTGTAATCGTCTCTAACATATGTATATTTTTATGTAAACCCTCTGTGTGTGTGTGTGTGTGTGTGTGTGTGTGTGTGTGTGTGTTTGTGTGTGTGTGTGTGTGTGTGTGTACAGGATTTCATAAAAATAAATTTTCAGTTTTCAAAAATGAAAAAAAAGAGAAATGTTCTCCAATGATCTTGATCTTAACAATTGTTATCTAGGACGTAACTTTCAAGTCTTATAACGATAGAAAAATTTTCTTCACTTCATGAAAAATTTTTTTATTGTAGTGTTTTGGAAAACTCTCGAGGTGCTACAAGAAAATGCAATGAAAAATAAGGAGTTCTATCTAAATCTGATTTTGGTAGTGCCCCCTATCCAAAATTCGTTATTTCCACTTTCTTTTCCTCAAGAAAACAACTTTCATATAAAACTTTTTCTTGTATCTTTCTTAATTTCTGAAATATTCGCCTGAGACGATTAAAATGCTCCATCCTGTATACATATGTATATTGTATATACAGGGTCCCAAAATTATCACCAAATATTTCATGAGCAGGAAACTAAGTTGAAAAGTTCTCTACTATTTTGCAATTTTCGCAATAGTTAACAAGATATTAATTACTAAAAATTGCCGAAAATTTGTCTTCAATAATTTTTTACTCAAATATCATCAATTTTACAGAAAAACAG
>Ga0157364_1008859_pt1 | contig 10428 bp, 4 predicted proteins | sample AttsexASBM2_FD_111476 | JGI IMG/M metagenome (GOLD analysis project Ga0157364, IMG submission 111476) | Fungus gardens microbial communities from leaf cutter ant in Ribeirão Preto, State of São Paulo, Brazil - Atta sexdens ASBM2 | ecosystem: Host-associated > Fungi > Mycelium > Unclassified ... | reverse complement strand
ATATATATGATAATCGTGATTTGTTTCGCTTGAATTCTTGCCACGTAGGCAGGATATGACAATTGTGACTTAACGTTATATCTCTTCCCGTTCGTTAAAACGATTCCAAGAGGGGTCGCCCGGAAAATCTATGCATTATTTAGGACAATAGTTTGAGCATCCGTTATCAATTGTTTCTGAGATTTGCCATATTAGTTTTAAAACGATGAATCTGTGCTCGGATTCCGACTCTATTGCACTGCATTTTTGTTTTATTTTCTATCGTAGTCTGATTTAAGATGTATATCTCGAATTCCTCTCGTTCAAGTATAAATAGTTTGTCGACGAGACCTATACCCTATTTTACAAATATAAATTTATTTTTCATACGTGAACATTGTTTTCTTATTTTTTTCCTTCAGTTTCAGTTTTTTCCCGTACAAAAATGCGATTAAACAATAAGTTCAACGAAGAGTCGTGCTTCTCTCTATCTATCTCGTGCAATCGCGAGAAGAAAAACTGTGATAAATATTTGATATTTTCAAAAGAATAACGCAATCTGCTCGTTCTTTTTTGTTTTTTTCTGGAGATTTATTTTACATCGAATACACGCGGAATATATAAGATCTGTATGGAAATCGTCTTGAATATTAACGATTTAAAATTGTGACAAATAAAATGCGGCAGAATACTTGTCAGTTATATTATTTATTATATATTGGGTCGGGAAAAAAGTTTCTTCGTATTTAAAAAAATTTTTTTGCAAAAATTTTTCATTTGTTGTGAAATTTTCGTTACAATTATATCATTCGCTAAAGCAGTTTCAGTTTTAAAAATTTGTTTCAGTTTTAAAAATTTGTTTTTTAAATTGCGGTATTATGATGATTTTTATCGGAGCAATCAAAGTCAGAATATTCCTTTACCTATCTCGCGAATAACTCAGGAACAAAAAATCATAGGAACATTAAAAAAAAATTTTGTGGGTTTCACGATAGATAGTCGTAGGAAATTTTCATAAATTTTTTTTTTTGAGCACGTGAGAGACCCCCATAGAAAATTTTGAAAAGAAAATTTTTCATCTTTTTCAGTTCATAGATTTTTTAGTGTAAAAATTATCAAACTCACAGAAATTCAAAAAATATAGTAATCTTTCGAAAGTAGAGAGATTTCAAGCTTTAAAATCTTTTTTTAAATTTCGTTCATTTTCGAAGATATTGTATACACAATTTTGAATTAAAAAAATATGAAAAAACTTTTTCCCCGATCCAATATTTATTATCACACGTAATGAGTGGAAAAATACAGAGCAGATTAAAAATAATTTTATTATAGAAAGTAAACATTAATTAGCAATTTATTAACAAAAAATAAAATAGATTGTACAGTTCTTAAAATTATTTTTTCTAAAAAAATGTGTAATAATTAGAATATTTTTTCTTAATAATAAGTGAAAATGAAAAATTATTAAGAAATATTATAGTCGAGAAATTAGCTTTTAAAATTATATTTATTTAAAATATTAAATAAATATGATTATTTTCGTGAAATTTCTTGTTTATATTAGGATAGAAGGTACTTATTGTTAGTAAATTGTTAATTATTTATTTTCTAGAAATAAGACTTTATAAAAATTTCCCTTTTTGCACACACATTCATTGTATTATTATTTATTAATTTATAGGAAATATGGACTGTTCACGAAAATCTTTATTTTAAGATTGAATAAAACAAATTTTTCTTTAGATTAGAGACATGTGAAACAATTGGTTACACATATTTGTCTTATTGTATGATACGAGCGCCTACATGTGCTATTGTTGTTGAATGACGATTTTGTTGCACTTCCCTTTTATCTCGAGGTTATACTTATCGATTATTGCTTCATATAGCGTGTGTGTATTTTCATTTAATTTTCCGCACGTTGCGCACTTCCAATAACCGCTGCAACTGCAAATTTTAATCGTGAAGCGCAGTACGGCAGATCCGAGGACGAAAAAAAGTTTGAAAGCATACATAACAACATATTATTCTCTTGTCTTGTGCTACACTTAGACTTTTCAATATTTTCTTAGAATATTATTATATTTACATTTCACATGTAAACAATCGATAACAACTTTTTACAAAATCCAATCTATTTATACGCTTTTTTTACAATATTCAGCAGTATATTCCTACTTATTCTTTATCTTTCATATTATTGCTTACATTCTTCTTAATGCCATCGTACGCTCTTTCATAATTTTGCGTACTAAATATTGTAATCGTAATTTGTAATCGCCAATGTTGCGGCGATCATTCGAGAAAAGTGACACGGCAAAGGTTCGTATATATACACTACATACACAATAGAATGTATATTTCTGCGATCTGCGTTACTGCGTCTCGAATGTAGTGTTATTAACCAAATATTCTAACAGTCAGTATACGAGGAGCTCACGTAGTATGTAGAAATATGAACATACGCGCCATTAATGCAGGTTTCTCGCATACCTGACCATTATTCGCACACTTGGTGTCACTAATCATAATTGTTTGTTGCACATTGAAAGAGATGTATCTGTGTAGTTTTAGTAATTTTTGTTGTCGTTTTGTGCATCATTCCCTTGCACGAAACAACAATAAGGATTATCTTTCTGGCATTGAAATACTAAATGAGATTCAACTCCGAAATAATTTTATTGTCTCCTTCGACAATAAAAAAAATTGTAAATTAACAGCTTTTTTAAATATAAATATACAATTAAATAGTTTTTTTTAATTAAAAAAACATAAAAATTATCGGTTCAAGTCATCCGTGAAATTGATTCAGGTAACATTATAAAACCTCAGATTTTGACGCCATTTGAGTTTCTTTTTTCACGACAATGCATGATAACAGTTGTCGCTTAGAAGAATATTGTCGTTCCTGGCAGAAACGGCGAGGGAAATGCAAACAGAGGCGAAGTCCGGGCTGAGGAGTGGCGAACTACTCAACGGCATTAACAACAATAACAACAACGCAGTCAGGACGATAACGAGATACGTGCATACTAAGCATGCGGACTCGTCGGTGAAGATCTTTCGAGAGACGATGGTTTGATATTGCATTTCTGGATGGTGTTTGTCGCCCGCAATAACGTCAATCACATTATGTGTAAAAAAAAATCGATTAGTCATTTAGAATTGTTTAACCCTTTCAATACCACTTGATCAATTTAGAGAAGCACACTACGTTTTTACTGAATGAAATATTAATACCGAGAACAATATACCTATATATGAAAATTTAATACCGGCATTTTATTAGAAAAAAAATATAATATACTTAATTTTTTTTATATTGCACATTAGAGTCTTTTGAAAATATGTTCCGAGAATTATTTATAATGTTGATTGTTAAAGAGATAAAATATTTTATTTAAAAATTTATTTTTTTCTAAATTTTAGTATCAAAAGGGTTAAACGCTATGTCAATAAAATAAAATGAATAAACGATGACGAATTGTAAAGCATTTGACACGTTTTCGTCGTGACAGTATATTAATCCGATCCATTGAACACTATTATAAAATCCGAATACTATAACCATTCCACTAGCGTAATCGGCAAAAGAACTTGCAAGAAAACGAATCACAATGTTGTATTTGAAACTGCAATGTATTTGAAGCTGCGTGTCCTTAATACTGTATGCAATAACCAGGGGTTGCCTAGAACTCCGTGTGACATGTCTAAAAAAATTAAAAAGATATTTAAAAGACGTCCTACGTTATGTCAGATCTCTTTTAAACATCTTTTGTTACTTCGTGGATTGTTAATTAAAGCATATATCCACGTATAATTCGACAAATCGCACTTTATTGGTATTCAAGTTTTACATCTACATCTTGTTGTTATTTTGAATCCAATTAAAAGTCGAGAGCTTCTTTACTTTTGCCAAAGTATTATTTTTGAACGCACTATGAAAGTCCCTCAGATTGCCTTCGTTCGTGCGTTCACATACGACCAAAGATTTCGTACACCTATTTTATTATCGGTATATCGTGCCGTCTTTCTCGATGGTATTAGAATTCTATACGAGATGCAAATACTGTAATGACACCGTATATCATAAATGTAACGTGAATGTTTCGCGATATAGATTTCTAGATATTTAACGTACCTTATCAGTTGTCCTTGTTGCGCTATGCTGTTAAATTCATTAATTATTGTACTTACCGCCGCCGCAATTGACATGCGTCTCAAATGCAACTGATATCCTAATTATCTCTAAGATTACTTCGCGCGCGTTATACTTAATTACTTTTTTAATTATGCAAATTAAGGTGTACTGTTTATTATAATATAAGGATGATTAATCCTGCTGGAGGAGATCGATTCGTAGAATCGAAGGATTAAGGGATCGTGAACTCTGTTAAAGGATGAACTACTTATAAATCAATAGCAATAGTCTCTCAAAAAGTGTCATATTTTACACGAGTCATTAAGCTCATTCGCGTTGTTTGCACTTTTTGTACTCAGCATCTTCGGTCTCTCTCTCCCCCCTCTCTCGCTCTCTCTCTCTCTCTCTCTCTCTCTCTCTCTCTCTCTCTCTTCAACACTCGAATATATATTTATCTCATTTTAAAATTTTAAGGGATTTCAAACAACGCGAGCAGACATATCTTGAAGCAGACTTGAGAAAACTTCTTAAGAAAAAGGAATTATTTTAAATGTACTTCTTCGTGAGAGAGAACATTGGAATACGTTTCTTTATATATTTACAGATTTATATATTACAGAAAATAAGCTGGTATCCACCTAAAGAATACAGAATATAGACGAGCGAGAAACTTATTAATAATTAAGCAAAGTTGTTGTGTCTGTATGAAAAAATATCTACGGATAAAAAACATTTGCGAGTCGTTCTGTCACGACTCGCTGTGCCAATCCGTTCCATCTTAAAATTTTGCACATATTTAATATAAATGTAAAGACTCCTCACTACAGACAGTGAGTTGCGTAAACGAAGTTTTTGAAAATCTCGTTAAAAAAGTATGCATCTTGTACTTAATGTTTCAATCGTTAAAAAAAGTTAATGCGAGAACACGTAACGTTTATGAGAGTACAGTCCAGAGATTGCTGCGATGGCGAAGAATGTTGTCGGATGTTGGATCCAGTTGTATACCTTCATCGACAATTTTATAAACATTACATATAATAACTCTCGATATGTCATTTTTCAAAGTGCGTGTATTGAGACATTTATATCATGGCATTCCACATGAAATTAGCCAATTAATTCGAATCGATGTGCTAGTATCTTTGTATTGTAGATTCGCGGAGCTTCTTTGCGCTTCGCTACAATAGAAAATCGATAGACAAGTTCTTCCTTTGTCGTTAGTTGAATTATAATAGTGCTTCTTCATGATGTTCACATACTTCCAAAATGATTTTTAATTGTGAATTGAAAATCGCGTCTTTGAAGAACTAAATCGAATTAAATCGATGTAGCGAACGTTCGCTTCGATGTCCGTTTTTCAGCTTATTGATTAATAAGATTTAGAAAGATGGGAAGAGCGGACAACGCTATTTAGCGATTTAAATGTAAGATGGAGTTTACGAAGCTTTCATTTTTATCGCTTTCATGTACGTTGTTAAACTCTGATGTATACGTTGTTGGACACGCATATGATATATCGATAAAATATTATAATTCTAAATGTCACACCGTGATATAATACATTATGATATAATACATTATGTAGACCAAAGAAATTATAAGAAACGCCACAAAGATCTTCCCGGTTTCACATTTCTTTTGGAATGTTTAAATATTACCAATTTTTTTTTACAACATCGAGAAGAAATTATATATTTATTCCTTTCCAAAGATAATGAAATGCTTTTAATATCGAAATACAGTCTCTATTAAAAACCTTAAATGACATATGTCTCATTTTTCTTATAGCATAATTCTATTTACATTGCACGAAAAATCCATTCATCGTCAATCCAGAAAAAATTTTCCTTGGAATTTTTCTAAGCTCAATCTTGATGTCAGCCTCTTCTCTTAAATGTTCTTTTATTTTTCATTAACGAGAACTGTCGAGGGTTCATTATCTGCGTGGCCATCATTTCTGAGATGTATGAGGGGAAGTATCGTTTCTTGCGATCGAAGTGACGTTGATGTTGTACTTTTATAAACACATGCGTACTTGTATTTTATACCGATAGTGTCTCGTATCACGGCGCGATAACGGAGATGTATCCGACGAAACGAGAACACGCACATATCGTGCGTTGTGATGTTCGGGATCGCGCAATTGTGACACGTAAGAAAACGCAGAGACGCTTCATCGACAATTATCTCGAAGAGCGACACGCTCATTTCATGTTGTACCAATGTTGTAGAAAAGGAAATAAAGTTACGATCCCATAAATCGTATGGACAGAGATATTGCCTTCTGTGTTTTTCAATACCTTTATAAGCACTGATTGAACAACGTTATTTTTTCCTTTGCTAGAATTATGGTATTCCTTATCTTTGACTGGAATATTTTCTATGAAAAGTCCAAGGTAAGGAAATAAATGATACAGTTTTTTAACAGTTTCTATTAACTCATATTTTTGCATCAATACAAATATTGTAATATTTAAGAAAAACATTATTATTTTGAAAAATATTTAAAAATAATAATATATGTGCTTTCGAAAAGATAGTTTATTATGCATTCATACTTGGAATCATACGTCAATATATATATATATACAATATAATTTTTATTTCCAATTTTTTCTTTCACTTCTACTAATATCAAACGCCATTACATTTATGTATTCTTATAATAAATTATAAGTTGCGTATTATCTTCTAGAAATATTAAAATAGTTATTAATTAAAAAATAATAATGTAACGAAACAATATTATTATATTATTTTACATATCAGGTTTTTTGGATGCGTTTCATTTAACATTTGCAACGTTCGCGAGTATCATTTCGTCTTTCTTGATAATTGTCATTGAATATTAAACAAGAAGATGATACATGCGAGCATACATTGCGAACTTTAAGCGGAACATATCCTTTGTAGCGATTTCTCTTTGTTTTTACTGATATTTCTTTCGTTTGTTTTTAATCTTTTAAAAATTTCTATAATTTCTTTATAATTTTTCAAAAAATTTTATATAATATAGGAATTAAAATATAGTCTCTATAAAACCTTTATAAATTCAATATTAATACAGCAATCATATAATTAAATGCAACTCCTCTACTGGCATAGATAGGCCGCGATCCGATAGATAGGACGCTCACAACGCTTAAAATCATTTTATACTTGTTGTTTGTCAAATGTTAAAGAACATTAACAAAAACAAATGAGCGTTGTCAACATAAATCGGATCACGGCCATAGTGAGCGCATGCAAGCCGGACAAAGCTGTCACCTTGCTCGCGAGCGATTGAATGTGATGGGTTGGATCTATAAGTAATAACCAATCATATTCATTTGCTCGGCAAGCAGACTAGTCGCTTTGTCGACTTAAACGCGCCCAGTGGCATCTACCGGCTGGCATAGTTTGGCATATAGTTTAGTATCACCGGTTAAACATAATCAACGAAGTCATTGCCGGTTATTACACACAATTTTTCATAATTTTTGTGAATATCTATCAGTGTACTCAGGTATTGGAAGGTTCTGTTACTATAATTAAAAATGAGTAAAGCACATCCACCAGAGCTTAAGAAGTGAAGTATATTTTTTTCATAACCCGATGCGATCTCGCTATCGGTATTGTTATTCTTCACATGTTTGTTTTATTATATTATATTTCCATATTAATGTTTCTGTACTTTTTTCAGATATATGGATAAAAGATTATCCCGTAAGTAACAATGCAAATATGTACTCTAAGTCGAAGTTACATCTCTAAGAGAAAGATTGAGATTATTTGAAAAATAAGTCTTACTGAAAGGTTAAGTTTGTTGTAGTCTTATAGAATATTAAAAGATTTCTTTGGTGAAAAATAACTTCTTACATAAAGAAATATTTTCTGAATATTTTTTGTATTTTATAGAACAAACATGAATTTTGTTTTTGTAACATAAAATATTTGTAAGAAGACTAATTGCAAGCATATACAATTAAAATCATTTTGTAGTTTTATTATAAGACATGCAAGAAGCATACTTTAGCATATGTAGAAAATAAATTCTTTATTTTAATTTTACTCAAAATATCTTGCAGTAAAATTGAATGGTGGCCGGCGTGTTGTTGGAATATTGAGAGGTTTTGATCCATTTATGAACATGGTCATAGATGAAAGTATAGAAGAATGCAAGGACGGTACTAAAAACAATATAGGAATGGTGGTAAGTTTTGTTGTGATTTTATATTTATTTTTATGAAAGATTATATATATAAAATAGAATATTTTTGTATTATTATTTATCAGTATTTATTATTAGTATTTATCAATATTCTATATTTGTAGGTAATTCGTGGCAACAGCGTCATAATGTTAGAAGCTTTGGATCGAATATAATACATATTTTATTAGAACTTATGTCTATCTTATCTGTATCTTAAATAATTATATTTTTAAATAAATAATCGACTTTTTTTGAGATATAATCAAGCAATATTGGTCTCTTTGATAATTCAAATAATGAATTTTTTTATGTATTGTAAATGATTTCTTCAATGGCATTATAGCTCTTATTGAGTCTTGATCTTCTTAAACTAAATCGTTTTAATATGAACTTTAGTTTTTGTCTAATTTTATTATAGTTGCAATTTTTATGGTATCAAAATGTTTTAGTATCCAATTTATACTCTGGAAAATGAAGTTTTGTTTTTAAAATTTATTGTGTTTAGCTTTTAATTTGAAAGATGAGACAATATTACAATTTATTCACGGATTATCTTAGGATTAAATTGTTTGGGATACTTTGTTTCTATTATATTGGAATATTTTCCTAATCAAATTTCGTGTCATATATATGCAGTATCATTTATAGCTCTAGGAATCAAAGTAAAAAATGTAAAATTGGTCGATAAAAATAAGAGATAAAACATGAAGACGATCTATATCTATTTCTATTTAACTATTCATAATATATTATAAAAAGAAAAGGATATTGACCATCTTTACACTTCCTCTTTTATTTTTATTGATCATATTTGATATATGAATGGCACATATTCTTTTTATGTCTTTGCTAGAAAATATCATTCAAATCTCTTTTGTTTGACAAACGATTCTAGTAAACTGTAGGAAGTTATTTAGCATCCCTATCCATCCTATCATAAACGGTTTGAAGGAAAAATGACTTACACTTGATATACAAACACGAATGCTTTATTAACAATTTTTTATTACAAATGTAGGAGTGAAGATACACGAATTGTATATACTAATTTGATTTTTATTATACTTGTCAATACATTGAGAAAATAAATAAACTTATTTTATTGATCCTGACACAATTACAGTAAATATATCATCACAAAGTTAATTAATTTAATTCTTCACAAAGTATATGATATTTTTTTCATAATCTTTATTAATCCTCTTCATATTATATTTTCTACTACATTATAGTTTTTTGTATGATAAAATTTATATTTTTTGTATCCTAGAAAACAATATTTCTATTTGAATAAAATAGATATCAATATACCAAAACCTAAAAAATAATTACATATCAGCCAAAAACGCTGTTGTATTTCGTACATCATTTTGTTACATTAAATTTACAATTATAAAGTAATCTTTATAAACAAACATGTCATTATATTAAAATACACAATTTAATATATTTCCTAACTTGAGATTTACTCAAAAACCATCTATTATAACGATAACAGACATGCGTTTCAAGCTATCTACACAGTGCAAACATATATTTAAAGAATTGATATTAAAGAAAAATTTAGAAAATAAATGCGGAATATATGCTTCAAAACAGATTTTATTTCTGTAGACGATTATCTACAAGTCTATAATAAAAGCATGACTATATTAAAAGAAATGTTTGATTTACAAGGCACTTAATATTTCATTGATTTTTCGCGTTCAGGAACATTACTTCCTATCCTCAACAAGTGATAGATGTTCTCGTAATAAAATATTTTATGACAATTGTATGATAATTATACCATCCTTTTATATTTCAGCAACAAGACAAAGCACAGCAGATCTTAAATAGCGCATATTTCACGATGTATGCATAATTTACATACAAACTTAAATTTATTATTTAAAATATTTCAAGTTATTTTTTTGTACTGTTTTGCTCTTATAGTAAATTGTTCTATAAAATAAAAGAAGATTTCACACACACACACACACACACACACGCGCGCGCGCGCGCACGCACGCGACACACACACACACACACACACACACACACACACACACATATATAAGAGAAAGATTTAATAAATAAATTTTCAAAATATGATTTTTTTTTTTTTTTATATATT
>Ga0157364_1008858_pt1 | contig 10428 bp, 11 predicted proteins | sample AttsexASBM2_FD_111476 | JGI IMG/M metagenome (GOLD analysis project Ga0157364, IMG submission 111476) | Fungus gardens microbial communities from leaf cutter ant in Ribeirão Preto, State of São Paulo, Brazil - Atta sexdens ASBM2 | ecosystem: Host-associated > Fungi > Mycelium > Unclassified ... | reverse complement strand
TGTAAAGAGTTCTCCATCGAGTTCTCTTGTGTAAATCCTATACAAGGTTCTTCTCCCAAACCAACACTAAGGTTTCTGAGTTGTAATACAGTTCAACCTTGTTATCAGGTTCTGCCCTGGCTGTCTTGGCACTAAACTAGATACTCTCACTAGACAATAGGACATCTATCCTAAAGGGGGGAATACTGGCTACACCATAGTCAACCCTCACAACTTTAAGCCCATCTTTACTCAAGAACAACTTGCAGCCTCTGTACAAGCTACCATTCTTTTTTTCCCTTCTCTTCATGCAGCTACAGTCATGGATCTGGATACCCTACATCAAGACATCCTCTTGGCTCTCCCTAGTGACCCAATTGCTACAAAACACATCTCCGCAGATGGCTGGTGGTCTACAAACCCAAACAGTCTACTCCTTCTCGACAACAGAATTTATGTACTATTTGCTGGTAACCTCCGCACATGCGTTTTCCAGTATAATCATGATCACATCCTTACCAGATATTTTGGTCAAAACAAAACACTGGAATTAGTCCACCACGGATACTCCTAGCCTAGTCTCCATGCTAATGTACAACAATTCTGCAAGTCCTGTATCACTTGTATGTGATCTAAACCACAACATCACAAGCCCTACAGATCTCTCAAACAACTCCCTATCCCTGAATGACCATGGAATTTCATTTCTATAGACTTCATCGAGAAACTTCTATCATCCTCCGGGTTTGATACTATCTTGGTCATAGCCGACCGGCTCACCAAGCAGGCAATCTTTATCCCTGCCCATAACACCATCACGTCTGCAGACTTAGCACATCTGTTTATCCTTCATGTGTTTTCCAAACATAGCGTTCCTTCCCATATCACCTCTGACATGAGCTCAGAATTTGTGTCAAACTTCTTTTGATCTTTAGGCACTGCTCTCAACATGCAGCTTCACTTCACTTCAGGTTATCATCCTGAAGGTGATGGACAAACTGAACACATGAATCAGACACTCGAGCAATATCTCCATGTATATTGTAACTACCAGCAAGACAACTGGTTCAAACTCCTATTTCTTGTGGAGTTTGTCTACAATAATGCTCCGAGCACAACTACTGGTGTTTCCCTATTTTTTGCTAATAAGGGATATCATCTGGACATCACTGTTCATCCTGAATGCAATATTGCTTCCTCCCGAGCCTACGACTTCGCCATAGATCTCAATGAATTACAAAGTACCCTTAAAGCTGAAATCTCTGCAGCCCAACAGCGTTATCAGAAATCCGCTGATGTGTGACGTTCCCCGCTCCTGATTTCAAAGTAGGTGACAAAGTCTTTATCAAGGCTCAGTTCTTCCAAACCACTTGGCCTTCAAAGAAACTCTAAAAAATATCTCGGACCCTACAAAGTCATTGTCCAGCCTGGTACTCTATCATTCACTCTCCATCTTCCAGAGTCTATGTGCTCTGTTTACCCAGTCTTCCATGTGTCTATGCTTGAACCCGCCATGTCCAACACTTTCTCCAAGAGAATACAACCGGTCCCTGCTCCAGTCATAATTGACAGGGAACCCAAATATGAAATTTCTCAGATAGTAGATTCTAAAATTGATCACTACAAGTTCCCGGAGTGCCTTTTTGATGGCACTTAGAACCCCGCCGTAAGTGGGGATCATGGCCGGGGTGTTGATATTAGTGTGGAGTACATACCGCTGCTTGAGTGCAATGCACTCAGTGCAGACAAGGGAGCGGCTATGAAAGAAAAAATTATTAAAAAAATGATAATAATAAGTATAATTATGAATTACTCACCTTGAGGGGTGCACTAGGCAATCCTGCCTGGCGTACACACACCTCTTGCAGAGGTTAGTACCCCCATCTTCACTGTGGCACCCTTACGGTACTTCTCCTGTTGCTTTCCTTTAGCCTTCTTGGAAGGCTATTGTTTCTCCTCATCTCCGGCAGCGATCTCCTTGCATTTGGATCCCACAACCTGGGATCCTTCAGCCCTCTCCAATAGGGCAGCCTCTTCCTCTAGCACTTCATCCCGGAGTCATTGGATGTACTCCAACTTCTTCTTCTCCTCTACAATCCTCTATTTTTCTGTTTCTTCCTTAGCTTTGGCCTCTGTTTCTCTCCTGGCTTTCTGAGCCGCATGCTCTGCACAACAGGCCTCTACTGTCTCTTGCAATTGAAGGAGAGACTGCTGCTCCTCCTCATGCTGTCGCTGCATCTCACAGTGCTGCTCCTCAAGCAGTTCAGCATTGTTTTGAGAAATATTGGAGGGGGCAGGGGAAGACATAATGATATAGAAACAAGAGCAAAAAACTTCCTTTTCTGTTTATGTATTGTTGACCTAGGTACCATCATGGGATTTTTGGATAAACCCAATAGGGCTTCGAAGGCTCAGTCCTAAGGGGGGAATACTGTCATATGCAAGTTCACTCATCCAGAAACTACATCCCTGCAGTAGAGTCACCTCCAAAACATACAAGTCTGCCTTCTATGGTAGCCACCTTTCTTGCAACATATCTTATAGCAGTACTGCAAACCTCTGGGTATTCTGTCTTCCAGGGCGGAGATACTCCTATTCAACTTGGTCTTCCATAATGGGAGTTACCCCTGTCAGTATCTCAACACTGAAACCTCTGCTCAGGGTAATAGGGGCTATACCACTGAAATCCCAAGCATCTCCTATAGTAGAAACTTATATATAAGACTAGTAGTTATACTGTAATTTGCTAGTCTGGTAATTGACAAAGATAATCTCTTATTGAACTCAATCTCTAGTGTTCAACAGCAATACACCAATCAGCACTCACTTCTATCTCAGACTTCTTTCCATCATCTGAAGTTGCAACCATGCAGCAGACAGATGGCACAGCACATAAGCTGAAGCCAAGGTCATTCCACAAGTCCGCTCATCTCCAAGTTCATCCTGCAGACTTCCACCCTGGTATGAACCATGCCTGACAACTAAAGTAATCTTACAGACGAGAATCTTATGGGGATTACAAGAGAGCTTGACAAGAAGTTTCTGATATATTCTTACTTTATATATACTATAAGTACATGATCTGTGCTAGTGATAAATAGTCCTACCCTAATGTTTATGTATTAGCCATGAGTACACCATGTATATAATATAAGATGGACATGCTATAGATATGCATTTTGACATCATTTTTCTAGTTCTTTCTTCTAGATTCTAGGTCTATGACATCATGTTATGTGACTGTAGTCACATACCTCTTCATCATCCAAGAAATAAATGAAAATGAAAATGAAAGAAAAATAAAATAAAAATAGAATACAAGGGTTCAAGCATACTATGACAGGAGTTGTTTAGATTATGATACATTTATGGCCAGAAGCTTCATCTTGATATTTTATAACACTTGTCAGATCTAGAATACCTAAGTGTATTGTAAGCTAGCTGAAATAAAGTTTGTTGTATGGTGCTCCATCTGGGAATAACTAGCCAATCTTTCAAGAATAAAAATTTATGTTATATAATCTCCTCAAGAAGGGCTAAGTTTGTCTTTAGTTCAAGAGTAGCTGCTATTGACTTAGCTTCACTGGGAGGGGTTGGACTGTTTGCAGTTTCCAGAAAAGGTGTGTACTTCAGATATCTAGATAGTGAATCTAGAACTATATTGTCTAAGCCTTTGATATACTTGATGTTAAAATCATATTATGCTAGAATGTTAGCCCAGTGGATTTAATAGCATAATAAGTCCTTTTGATTCTTAAATTATTTGAGGGTACAATGGTCTGTATATACTGAAATTGTGCTCCAAGAAGGTAAAAATGCCATTTCTTGAGTGCTTTGACTATTTCCTATTCATAAACAGAATAGTTTTTTCAGCTAAGATATATTGAGAATGTCACAAACTTTATTCAACTTGTATCTTTATAACTAGTGGACCAACTCTTACAAACCAAGTTGCACTAAAAAGCTCCAAATGAGAGATATTTGCATATGTGTGGAATGTACAAAAGTAACAACAGATTACTGAGATATCAGACCATCAGTAACTACAAGTTTCATTAGCTATTATTTCAGGAAAAACTGAATGGATTCTCATGATAAATGACAGCCCTACCAAGTATGAGTTTTGATGATAGAAATAGCTTGTATACATGTCATATGCCAAGTCCACCCATCCAGGAAATACATCCCTACAGTAATACTGCTTATCAACCCTAAAAGCCTGCCTTCTACAGTGGCTACCTTTCTCACAGCATTGGTGTAATGATACAGAGATTCCATTTTCCATGACAGTGATACTCCTATCTGACTCAGTCTTTCATAGCAAAGTTGTACTCCTTTCAGTATCTCAACACTGAAACCTCTGCTCGAGGCAATAGGGGTCATACTCCTAAAACCCCAAGCATCTCCTATAGTATGTACTTGTATATAAGACTAGTAATTACACTGTAATTCACTAGTCTGATAATCAACAAAGATAACTCTTATTGAACTTGATCTCTGATGTTTTAACAGCAATACACCAATCAGTACTTACTTTCATCTCAGACTTCTTCCTCTTTTCCAAAGTTGTGACCATGCAGCAGATAGGTGGTGCAGCACATAAGCTGAAGCCAAGGTCATTCCACAAGTCTACTTTGCAGACTTTCACCCCTGGTGTGAACTGCACCTGACAGTATTATCAGACTCCCAAGTCTGCTGTTACTTCTGAGCAGTTCTATCTGCTAAATCCTCTGTCACAGTCTTACCTGCAAAACAACTTTTACACTTCAAAGTCCAAAATGGCTTCCTCTTGCCATAACTCCTCAACTTCAACTCCAGTCCCACCACTTGGAACACCCTTTAATACCATTTTGCATTTCAGTGATAACCTTGCTTATCTACCAAATGTTCCACAATGTTCAAGATGAACTCATCAAAGAGGCTGATCATCTCCAAGGTCTCCTTCTCATACCATCCAACCTGGCTAGACAGTTTTGCTTGTCTCTGGCCCAAGTATCATCTCTGCAGACAATAATCCTAATTGGGAGGATGCTCCCACCACTAATCCTATTATTAATTTAACAGCTAATAGACCCACTTCTTCTACTCACTCACAGTTAAAACTCTGTCAGAGCAATAATACTAATAAACAGTTAGCTGACATACTTAGTCAACTCACTAATGTACTTAATGCTAATCAGATTCCCAGTCCCAATACTAATTCAAGAGGAAATAAAGCCTGCATCTCTGACACCTTCAGCAGCACTGAGTCCAACAAGCTTATCAATTTCTTATTCCAATATTTCCTCTACTTCTGTGCTAATCCAGTGCAATTCAACACAGACATTGTGAAAGTTAACTTTGCAATGACTTATCTTACTGAAGTAGCCCAGGACTGATTTGAGGTGGGCCTCAACCAGAAAGATCAGGGGATTCTGCAAGACTGGCTCTCCAATTGGAACCTTTTTTTTGACAAGTTATGTTAACATTTTGGTTTTTCAGACTCTATTAGTGAAGCAGCCAACATGGTGGATAATTTCTATATGAAGCCTGTTAACAAGATGTTCACTTACAACATGAACTTCATACACTATGCCTTCCAATTATGTTGGAGAAATAGTGTTTTATGCTACCACTATTACCAGGATCTTCCAAATTGGATCTAGGATCCTATTTCTACCTGGGAACAAGAAAAACCCATCTCATTCCAGGATATGTATGCTTTAGCAATGACTATTAATCACTGCTACTAGAAACATGACTACAAATGCCATTATGTAAGGTAGGCAGAAAAGAAGGCTTTTGAGTCTCACTTCTACAAGCAAAGTAAAGCTTCCTCTGCTGGTAATGCCATGGCCTCCCAGAACAAGGCAAATACATCTCTGGTGGCCTCATCCACTAAATTATCTCTATCTAAACTGTTGTCCTCCACTCTCAAAAAACAATCCAATTCTATATGGGTAAATCTCTCTTCCAAGCTGGCTAGCAATGGCACGTTAACCAGTTGCAAGTGTAAGAGGTGCCTTGAAAACAATCTGTGCCTCTATTGCAGTACAGGAGACCACAAGTTGGACTCCTGTCCCAAGAAGCAGATGATAGTCACTTCTAAGAGCCATAGTGCTTCAGCAACTGCTTCAGAGAAACTCTTGGAAAAATAGAGAGCAACCTCTAGAGCTCTACACAGACTGAGAGCTGTGTTGAGCTTCCCTATACAATAATGAGTCCTACTTGACTCAACACATCCACTCTTTATTTGATCCTTGGTCAGAATCACCTTAATAAAATTATATTTTAAGCTCTCATTGACTTTGGGTCTACTCATTGCTTTGTAGACTTAAAACTTGTGGATACTCACTATCTGAAGATATCAACAACTCCTCTGGTTGCTCTCTGCTTGTTTGATAGTTTATAAAACAGCACCATTTCCAAAATTGCTAACTTTTCTATAATTTTCTCCATAGGTGATTGTATGAATCTGGACTTCTATGTTACTCCACTTGATTCTTCCTGCTCTTTGGTCCTTTGGATACAACTGGCTCACCCAAAACAATCCACTGATTGACTGGGCAAATGGGTCAATAAACTTCCATTTATCTTTGTGGGAAAATCTTGCTCTTTCTTGTGTTATGGCCAACATACTATTGGTATTTCTATCATCCTTTGACACCTCTCTGTAATTATCAGATTTCACAATTTCCAGACCTGCATCTGAGACCTCCATGTCCATCTCTGAGTGACCCAACATTACTATCATTGATACTATAGCATTCTTGTAAGCATTAAAACTTCCAGACTCTAGCAATTTTAAACTTTGTCTTCATTCTTCAAACATTCAGGTCAACTCCACAAAACTTGCAGAAGCTCCTGACCTTTCCATATTCCCTCCGAATATCACAAATTTGCCAATGTTTTCAGCAAAACCAAAGCTGAAGTCCTTACTTCTTATTGGCCTTATGACCTCCAAATTAATCTGGAAGAAGGTGCTCAACCTCTGGTTGGCCCTATATACTTCTTTTCAGTATCTGAACAAGAGGTTCTCAAGGAATTCATTGAGAAAAATCTGAAAACAGGTTTTATCCAACCAACTTCATTTTTGTATAGTATACCAGTTTTATTCATTAAGAAGAAAGATGGTTTACTGCATCTCTGTATCAACTTCCATGGTCTTAACCACATCTCAAAAAAAGATTGCTATCCACTTCTGCTTATCTCCAATCTACTGGACTCACCTTGCAAAGCTCGAGTGTATATAAAGATAGATTTTCATCATACTTACCACTTGGTTTGTATTGCTGATAGTAATGAATGGAAGACTACCTTTAGGACATGTTATGGATTATTTGAGTAGTCTGTAATACCCTTTGGTCTTACCAATACTCCTATAGCCTTTCAGCAATTCATGAACAACCTCTTCTCTAACCTGTTGGATGTTTGTGTCATGATTTATCTGGTTGATATACTCATATACTCAAACAACATGTCCAAACACTACTGGTATGTTAAAGAAGTACTTAAGTATCTCCACAAGGTTGGCCTAAGCCAAAGTAGAGAAATACAAACTTCACTCTGAGTCAGTAGAATATCTAGGATACATCCTTTCTCCTTTTGGCCTTACCATGTCCAATAATAAAGTGAAGATTATTCAAGACTGGCCAGAACCTAAAAGAGTCAAGGATATTCAATCTTTCTTAGGTTTTGCAAACTTTTATCACTGGTTTATCTTCAACTACTTGGACATTGTCATTCTATTGACATGCCTCACTTGTAAGGACATTTTTTGGAAGTTTGACTTCTCTTGTCATGATGCTTTCAACTCTCTCAAGAAGACATTTACCTCCACTCTTATTCTCACTTATTGGATTCCCAATGCTCAACTTATTATGGAAACTGATACTTTGGACTATGCTCTCACTGTAATTCTTTCCATTGTTAATGAAGAAAATGAAGTTTATCCAGTCATCTTTCACTTCTGCACTTTCACTGTGGCAGAGTTGAACTATGACACACATAACAAGGAATTACTTGCCATCTTTGAAGCTTTCAAAATTTGATGATACTACCTAAAAGGTCCAGCCTATCCTATTGATATTGTTATAGATTATAAAAACCTTGAGTATTTTTCTACTACCAAGGTGTTGACCTGGAGGCAAGTGTGGTAGTCTAAGTATCTCTCTCAGTTCAATCTTGTCATCAGGTTCCGTCCTGGTTGTCTTGGCACTAAACCAAATGCTCTCACTAGATAGTAGGATGTTTATCCTAAAGAGGGGAATACTAGCTATGTCACAGTCAACCCCCACAACTTCAAATCAATCTTTACTCGAGAATAACTTGTGGCCTCTATACAAGCTACTGTCCTCCTCTTTCCTTCTCTTTGTATAGCTATAGTTATTGATTTGGACATCCTACACCGAGACATCTGTTTGGCTCTCCCTAGTGATCCAATTGCTACAAAACACATCTCTACAAATGGCCAATGGTCTATGGACCCAAATGGTCTTCTCCTCCTTGACAACAGAATCTATGTACCATCTGCTAGTAATATCTGTACATGTGTCCTCTAGTATAATCATGATCATATCTTTGCTGGACATTATAGTCAAAACAAAACACTGGAACTAATTCACCACAGATATTCCTGGCCCAGCCTCCATGCTAATGTACAACAATTCTGCAAGTCCTGTGTCACTTGTATGCGATCTAAGATACAATGTCACAAGTCCTACAGATCTCTCAAACAACTTCCTATCCCTAAACAACTATGGAATTACATTTCTATGGACTTCATCGAGAAACTTCCATCATCCTCTGGGTTTGACACTATATTGGTCATAGTCAACTAGCTCACCAAGCAGGCAATCTTTATCCTTGCCCATGACACCATCACATCTATGGACTCAGTATGTTTGTTTATTCTTCATGTGTTTTCCAAACACAGTGTTTCTTCCCATGTCACCTCTGACAGAGGCTTGGAGTTTGTGTCAAACTTCTTCTGTTTCTTAGGTATTGTTCTTGACATGTGGCTTTACTTCACTTTAGACTACCACCCCAAAGGTGATGGACAAACCAAATACACAAATCAGACCCTTGACAATACCTCTGTGTATATTGTAACTACTAGCAAGATAACTGGTCCGAACTCCTACCTCTTGTGGAGTTTGCCTACAATAATACTCCAAGTGCTACTACCAGTGTTTCTCCATTCTTTGCCAATAAGAGATATCATCCAAACATTACTGTTCATCCTGAACACAATATTGCTTCCTTCCAAGCCTGCGACTTCGCCATAGATCTCGATGAATTACAGAGTACCCTCAAAGTTGAAATCTCCACAGCCTGACAGCATTATCAGAAATCTGCTAATGAATGATGTTCCCTTACTCCTGATTTCAAAATAGATGACAAAGTTTTTGTCAAGGCTCAGTTCTTCCAAACTACTTGGCCTTCAAAGAAACTCTCTGAAAAATATCTCAGACCTTACAAAATCATCACCCAGCCTGGTACACTATCATTCACCCTCTGTTTTCCAGAGTCTATGCACTCTGTTCATCCAGTTTTCCATATGTCCATGCTCAAACCTGCCATATTTAATACTTTCTCTGAGAGGACACAACTAGCCCCTGCTCTAGTTATAATTAACAGGGAACCTGAATATGAAATTTCTTAGATAGTGGACTCTAAAATCGATTGCCAATGGGCATGCAAACTCCTATACAAGGTGATTTGGCTAGGATATGAAGACACTAAAGATGAATCTGAATAGATTCCCACATCTAAACTTACTCATGCCATTGACTTGGTATCCGATTTCCACATCATATATTCTGCCAAGCCTAGTCCACTCTCATTGTCCTGATCATGTTGTTCCATTTGTTCCCTGCCTCTGTGCATTTATTAATGGGATTTCCTTCATTAATTTCTTAGTACATTCTGTCTGCTTATTCTCACTAACCCTTAGCTTCCATGCACTTTTCAGGGTTTCTTTTCAAAACTTTCAGACTTATTTTCATTTTATTTCTTGATTTCTTACTTATACATTTAGATCACAAAATAAAACAAAAATTAAAAGTAAAGGAAAAACAAAACAATTATTCTAACAGGAGGTAGATAACAGAGTCCCCTCCTCCTGACTTTTCTCAGGGCCATTCTTGGATCCTTTATCATCATCTCCATTCTCCTCCTTCTTGTTCCCTCTTTTCAAGCCTCATCTCTGCTCTACCACAGCCCCAATCCTTTCCAACTAGACTGTGTTCCTCTTCTGGCCCTCTATTAAGTCCCAAAAAGACTGTCCAACTTCTCGGTACTCCTTCACAAGTTCTCAGAGTGCCTTTTCAATAGCACTTAGAATCTCTATCACAAATAAGATACTCACTGGTTGTGATACTTGAACTTAGTGGTGTTTCAGAGGTTCAGTATAAGAATGTGATGATGATAGATGATGGAAAGTATCAATAAGAATAATTGACGTTGTTA
>Ga0157364_1008857_pt1 | contig 10428 bp, 4 predicted proteins | sample AttsexASBM2_FD_111476 | JGI IMG/M metagenome (GOLD analysis project Ga0157364, IMG submission 111476) | Fungus gardens microbial communities from leaf cutter ant in Ribeirão Preto, State of São Paulo, Brazil - Atta sexdens ASBM2 | ecosystem: Host-associated > Fungi > Mycelium > Unclassified ... | reverse complement strand
TTACATTAGATTAAATTAGTTTACGTTAAACTTATTAATGATCTTATATATTTATACTATTTTGTATGAAGGAAATTTTTTAAATAATTGTAATTGAGAGAGAGAGAGAGAGAGAGAGAGAGAGTTTAGTTCATGCTAAAGAGTTTGAAACTGAAAGAGAGAAGTATATTCTACCCTTCTATTTTCGCGGCTTTCTTCGACAGCCTTTTGTTAGGTCGTGAATTAGATTGCATAATCCCGTTTGTATACGAAATGACACCGTCGTCTCGCATAGCTGACGTTTAAGCAGCAAGTCTGCACGACCATTGTCAGTCTGTAATTGACTCTGATTGGAAGATTGGATTTGGATCGTCGTAACTCCCGCGTAGTGAATAAGCACACTTGCGCGAATCGTTTCGACGACGAATTCGCTTCCACGGTACCAAGCACTTCGTTAAGCTCAATTATCCAACGAGGGGTTATCGATATGAGTACCATTGAGAATCAGGAGGCGGAGATAGCAACTCCGCTATCGAAATCGAACTTCCGCTTTGGAGCCCTTTCGAAACTTCGCTGTCGAACTCCGAAACTCGGAACTTTCTCCGAATACAACGATAGACTTTAACTTTTAATTAGTTTCACGTTAATTAAAAAATTATTATCTTCACCCTTTTCTATCACAGATAGAAGTAATGGGTATAGATTTTGTCACAGCAGTATACTTTTATTAGAATTTGTTTAGCTATTCTATCTGGTATTATTATCAAAATTCTATATGTGTGGTTTATAGTGCCCTCTGTGAAATTTAATTTACTATTTTAGAATTACATAATCCACACGTGAAATTATATTGACGAGAAAAGTCGATTTTGAGAAATATTAAGACTTACCGCAATCGTGTTTCGTAAGACCGTAAAACGCTATCATTAGGCACGAGTGCGGTTGCCAGTGCTGCTTGCGGTTAGCTCTCCTTTTCTTGTATGCACTTCGCTCCTTCAAGCCATCACGAAGAGCGCATGTACGTCGCAAAGTTTTTTGCGTGCAAAGTGCGTGCGGTTTATTCCAGCAACGAGGATACATTTATGCCTCTTTCCCGAATACTCGCTTTGCGGTTTCGCCGCAAAATGTCGTCCGTTTTAACGAATCTTCCACGCTTGCATGTATACCACGCAATTATATATATATGTATATATATATATATATATATAGAACAAATCTCCGTGATTATTACAGCATATTTCGCATGAAATGTTGTAAATTAATAGACTAACGAAATGTTTGTGACTTGATTCCTAATTATCATTCAGACTCAGATTATTATTTATAAGTATATATCTATTATTTGAACTTCTTTTTCGTTAAATGTTATAATCTTGATTTTTATAAATAAATTACAATAGCAACGTTATACATTTTAATATTTTGTTTGGATTTAGACAATGTTGCGATGATCTGCTATCTCTTCCTTTGTGATCAGCTTAATGCGGGAGCTTAGCTGTGCTTTTGTATGCGATCTGTCGGCTTGAACAGAGAATTTTGTCATGTCATGCTCTGATGACGCGGGTACATCGTTTCTGTCGCGTCACATAGAGCTGAAGAGCCGCACTGCATCCATTGTGAAACTGATGTGTGACCCAGTGACCACGAATGAAAGTATAATGCAATCGCTAATTGAATTACTATAATTTACGAAACATTAGTAAAATCGCCAAATTTATAAAATAATTATTTATACAAAAGTTTTTGTTTATTAATACATATAAGAGGAATTATAATGTAAAACATCTCATTTTCGATCATTTTTTGATCTCACGAATTTTTTAATGATCGCTAAAGATAAAAATGTTAGAATTTTTCACACAATTATAACAAAAAAAAATCAAGAGAGAGAGTTGAAGAAATGTATCTATATAATTTTGTTCTCCCGAAAAATCTTGCAATTGTTTCTAACGGTTTTAAATTCCAATGACACGCGAAAAGATACACTGATACATTGATCGCAGCTCGTTCAACTCATTCGAGAATCGATTCGTTTTTTTGATAGGCGCCGCTTTCGGCTTCTTACACGCGACTCGACGCATTTTCATCTGACATTGAAACGCCTGCGAGAGATCGTAGGGAGCAAAAAGGAAGCACCCACTCGCCAGTCGTCCCGTGGTGAATCAAGTTGTGTGTGTCGGTCGTGCGGCGGGGGGTCGGTAGGAGCTAACCGACAGTATCGCTCCTAAAGCATTGCTTCCATAACACATCACAGCGATATCTTAAAGAAAGACTTATTCAGGATCTGCAGAGAAAGAGGTATAAGATATTAAGATGGTAGGTCAAGTGTGCGAGCAAGATAAGAAAAAGTCTAGGCGAGATTAGAACAACACGGCAGCCTCAGTTAATAACTACATAGGTATTAGACTCGCGTGCAATTATATCCACATTTGTTACGTGAAAGCAAAACGTAAAAGCAAAAATAGCCATCATCTAAAAAGTACTGTAACTTATAAGAAATCATCGTTTAAACAAGCCGCGATGGTCGGCCGATTGTCGAGAATTTTCGACCGCGACAATTTTATACAAGTCGGATATCGGATGCATGTAGTTATCAGCTACATTTATCTCGTCAACGGATATATGCGCTGAGCACATATCACAAAATGAAAACTGATGAAATTCGGATAATCGCGAGCGGAAGTTGTCGCTGTCATTTCTGATAACTCGTGCCGCATGACAAAAGGATGCTTCCTTGACTGGAACTAGCCTTCCTCGTTAAAATATTATTATTCCAATTATTGATATTTCGCACGTCACGTTTTACAATATTTATATATAAATTGACCGAATGATGGCAGAAAAGATAGCGAAGAATATCTTAACCATGTTCATCAGTTACCGCATTCACATCTCTTCTACCTAACGAGCAATAAACGTTCGCACTGTTCCTTTCGTCTACCTTTCGCAGAGTTGCTCGCCGAGTTATACGTTGTCCGATAACGAACGTTCGTCCCACGAATATCAAAGATCTTCTTCTGACTCTCTCGCCCTCTTTCTCTCGCGTTTGATCTCGAATCTACCTGCGGCTCGGTTCTTTCGAGTTCTCCCCGTCTGGCTGTAACCACTTGGATGAACTCTGTCTCGGCATCGAATGGATTTTTTGGTACGCGAACGATCCTGGGAATGGTAGTACATCGTTAATAAAGAATACGCCGTGGGCACGCATGCCATTGGCGCTCGCGAGCTACAACCATCGCAGCATCTCGTTATTCGATTATTAATAATAAGCGGGACTCGACGGAGCAGGAAAGAATACACTCTCTCTCTCTCTCTCTCTCTTGATACGAATCGTTATAATGATCCCACTCGCTACCGGTTAAAACATTTCTCGTCCTCGGTGCGCGCAATGGAGCAAAGAGGATACTTCGGTCGGTACCTCGTCGCTGACGTTGCTGCTGATGCTGTTTCTGCCGCCGTTGTTGGCACGGTCATTTGGTACTTCTAATCACGTGCCACTCCACTCGAGTTATAAATGACTTCGTGCTTTCATCTCGTGCTCCGTCTTACCTCGTCTCGCGCCATTTGCCCCTGCTTTTTTTTATCATTGTTATTATTTCACGGCCGATCCCTCTCTCTCACTTGTAAAATTGTATAGCCGATGACAAGGAAGATGAATATCCGCCGCGGGGGGATGAACAAAATTTGTTTCTCGTTCTGCGATCAAAAATGGCGGTTCCGAGATTCCAATTTTTTCCCGTCTATATAAAGAGACACACGCGGGAACATATTTTTATCTCGGTTAATGGTGATAATCACATCGATAAGATCATGGCAAAACTAAAATCTATCTAACGTGAACAGAAAAGTGTAAATTATAGTCTCGTTATGCTTTATCAGATTTTATAATTATACATCACTTTATCATCTTTTACATTTTTGTAAAAATCTCAACAATTTCTATTATGACAATTATTAAACCTATTCTTAAATCATAGGATCATTGATGTATAATTATAGGATACCTAATCATAGGATATCTAATTGGCTTTTTAATATCTATGTTTCAATGTGGTCCGTTTGCATATGAGTGTGAAATATTGCCGACGAGACAACGGTAGTGATCATTTTTTCCCATCCCATAAAGAGACACACTTTCATAGTGACGATATAATTGTTGAGTGGTTTGCGCTCTACGAACGATGTCGTGAATCAGGATCGAGCAAGTGTCGATCTACACATGCATAGATTCTGATACGCGCGAGAGATGCACGGGTCACATTCCACGGAGCATTATTTCCTCGCTCACATCGAAGACCAACAAAAGGCAGCTTCTCTCAAAAGGTATCCTCGTCCCCTTCTCAGCATTCTGCCGTCGTATCACCATCTTTTCTCTGCCTTCCACGCTTCTTCGTTCCTGGACGGCGCGGCGGCCCTCATTAATAGTATTCACTGGAGAAGATTCTTACTTGATCGCACCGGAGCGCGCGTTATGCTTGCTTCTTGGATGTGCGAGACGATCTCCGCTTTGCTCCGCCTCTCACCCGCCACAGCGGTGAGAGATTTTCACCGTTGGATTCTCCAGGTAGCATATTTAAAGTTTCTAACGAACTTCGGATGATACATGGGTTTGCGGGATTAGTTTGCCGACCGAAGGCGCAATCTTCGGAATCTCCACAAATTCGATTTATCATTTGTCCACCTATAAGGATAAGAATTTTGAAACTTTATCCATCTTACTTTATCCATCGTATAGAAACAAAATCTTTTTTCTTACGTTATTATTATGTTTTTTATGACATTATCTTTTTTAATACTTCGTATTTCCATGAAATTATATTGACAGCTGGTCAAAAATAATGATTAAAATTTTATGATTCGTGGTGTTGATACAATGTAAACTTTTAATACATGTAACTATATCAAGCACATATTATAATTCACATGTAATTGATTTTCATTTAAAGACTTGAAGGAATTTATTCTATTTTATCAAAATTTCATGAAAATCTTTTCGCACGATTGGCTCTTCGATCGTTATTCGCGGATGCACCCGGGAAAGGTGCATAGCGGCATCGCCGCGTGTGCAGAATAGACATCAGGGTACACCCACATCGCGTGGCGGGTAGCAGCGGGGGTTCGCGTGATTTGTGGCTGCACCACGAAGTCACACAGCGGTTGATATATTTTACGGTCGACTGTCTTCCACTTCTCTTTCCTCATCTCTTCTACCATGTAGATTCTTTCTCTTTTCCTCTCAGTCGCGTCGCTTTGACCTGCGAAAGACTCAGCAGCCGACATTGTACCGCATACACAAGCGGTCAGCCGTCTTTACACGCGGCTACATCGTATTTACATGAAAAAGGAGTTGCCTGCTCTTTCCGCTCTGCTGCAACCTCTCCACCTCTCTGTGGAGGCGATCTCTCGGACTCTCGCCCCCGTAAAGCTTGACGAGGCGCCTTTCTCTTGCCCCCGTACTTCGCCGAAGATACCCTCAGTGTAAACACGGTTCATCATTATCGCCGGGGGAGCCTATATTTCAAAAACTACAGCGCTGGGCTCTTTACGGCACTGTTCGTTCCGGATCTCTTTGAATGTCGGTGTGTCGGACATTTTTTTCTTTCTCCCTAGTTGCTTTTTTACAAACGCTTTATTAGAACAATCAATATCAGTTTTATAATACGTCTCTCAATTTTGCGCGAATAAAATCACAATGAGCGAAGAAATAATTACGTGATTGTCCGAAACAATTAAAAATTTTTAATAGACAAACAATTAGATTTTTATGAAGAAGAAATGAAAAAAAAAACATGTAACAACTAGAAAAATTTATCGTTTCGCACGCCAATCTGAATGGAGATAATACCGAAATAAGGCGTTTTCTCGGATATCACGCTTGATTGTCGCATACCTGCTACCCTCTTTCCCTTCATCGCTAGCTTCTCACTGAAACGCATATGAAAGAATTTAGACGCGCCTCGAGTATTATAGGGGATATCCACAGTGAGATAGCCAGGGGGACGGTGTTGGAAAGACAGGTTGGTCGCCGCAGGGGTCTACCGCAAAGAACGCATGCAAGCGAAGAAGATGGAGCAGGAGGAGAGGAATGGAAGAAGAGGAATAAGACCCCGCGAGAGAGAGCATGGCATGATATATATATATATATATATATATATATATATATATATATCTACATAGTCACACCAAGACCACGTCAAATGATGTACGTATGCGTGCGAGCGAGCGAGTACGTATGCACTTGCGTTTTTGCCTCGGCTGCTTTTTAATGCTTTTATGCCCACCGCGGAGGAGCTATCGGGGATCTCGCGTCGTAAGTCTGGAACTTTATGTTTGCGTCGGCTAACCTTCCTCTTTTACCACCCCACCTTAACTTACGATTCGCCGGTATGCCCGTAGCTGCTCTCTCGCCTGGTCGCCTTACTTGAGACGTCTTACGTTGTCGTTTTCGTTGTCCTCCTTCCTCTCCTCGTCTTCGTTGTCGTCTTCCCCATTGCCTTTCCTATCTTCATCGTTCTCGTCGTCGTCGTTCTTGTTGTTGTTATTGTTGTCGTCGTTGTTGTCGTCGGTGGCGGTCTTGGCGGCGCTCATGGTGTACCTACATGGTACGGTACCTTATCCGCCATACTTCAGCAGCGAAATTTTCTTCGGTGCATAAATTGTTCACTCTCTCGCAGACTCACCGTCACCAACGTGAAACTGCTTTTACCTTTCTCGCTGGAGATGCATCTTAAAAATCTCCACGATTGACGAGCATTTGCTGAGTTAGTTTCAAAATATTCTTTGTAGATTAAAATTATATCAATTAAGATTATTATATGTCGAGCGTTTCTCTAATAACAAGTTGTTTTTTAAATTATTGTAAATTTGTCAATTGCATAACAGTTAGTTTAACATATGTAGAAAGGTGTCTGAATTTTATTAGACATCAAATTTGTAACTATAGTAGTTTGACCGTATTATTCAAATTTGATATGAATATATTTATTTTATTACAAGATTTGAAAGGATAGGCAATTAAAATTTAATTTATATTTGTGATATTATCCATAGATATCGATATCTCAAGTCGAGAGAGATACGCAGATAACGAGAGAAAGAAAGAAGAGGGGAGAGAGAGAGAGAGAGAGGGAGAGAGAGAGAGAGAGAGGGAGAGAGAGAGAGAGAGAGAGAGAGAGAGAACTGGAGGAGGCAGGCTTACAGACACGCTCAGCCATTCTCGAAGCCACTAATGTATGTAATTGATCTATTGTGCGATGCATTAGCCCTACAGGCATCAGATAGGTTATAGCAGTGCCGAGGGTGGAGGTGCGGATGGTGGAGAACGAGGAGTGGAAGGAACTTGATGGAAAAGGGAATAGAGCGAGAGAGGGAGAAATCTGTGAATGGGAAACGGATTTCAGCAGCTTCTCTTATTAGTTCTTTGCGTCATTAGATTAGGCTAATGCACTCTAGTCTCTCCATCACTTCTGTCTACTCCTACCACTCCATCGCTATACCTATCAGATTCTCTTCTCTTCTCGTTGATGCGTACCGCTGAACGGCATTGTCAACGACGACGACTCCTTTCTTCTAATTTTCAAGAATCGCATTTGCATAACGATACACCAAATGGATTTTGTCCTTTATCGCTTCGAATTTAAATATATTGCATTCATTTATCATTTGTTAAAAAAATAGAATGTGAGGTTTTACCAAATTAATAACAAAGCAGGCATATACGCTGCAACCATTGTATTCGTTTAAGTTTCGCTTCGTTGATGCCCTTAATTTGTGCGGTGCATTAGAGCGATACGATTTGAGGTTTCACGATTTTCGAGCTCGTCAACGAGCTACCAACGTATTCAACGCATCATGTTGGCACACGTTGGTACATCCGTCTGAAGAAAAGTAAATTATCCTCTTATTAATTCTATGTGAACGATGCGGTCAGCGATGCAATACCGCGTACACAATTAGGCTTGTCGACACGTCATTTTGCATGACTCAAAGCAACCCTCGACTCTCGCGACGTAATAGTTTATGCGGTTTACCACAGTCGAGCTATTGACATATTTTGACTTTATCGCTCGTCCTCGGAAATATGCCTGCACCTTTCGGTTTCTTTCCCCTTTTAGCAATATTCATTCGTTATTTTGCGGTCATGTTGTTTCGTAGCACGGAGTCCTTCGTAATTATCCAGATTTCTTGCACGTGAAGTCCTCGAGGCTAGTTTCGATGAACGGTAAAAAAGTGGAAATGGAGTCGGTAATAAGTGGGAAGTAAAAAAAAAACCGTGTGGGCGAGGGTAGACAGATGGGATAATTGGAAGAGGATGCCGGAAATTACGCGATTGCCGCAAGATGGACGAGCGATCCTGAGATATCGCAATGACTTCACGGTCGAACGTTTTTCGAAATTCTCTGTAACTCTGTGAATTCTTTCCATTTCCCTTCTTCGATGCATGCTTGTTAATTTGTCGTTAGCTTGTAGAAAGATTTCGACCGCACAAATGTTGCGCGTCACCCGTCGTGCATGTGACTAATCGTTCCCATGCTGCAACCAACCGGATTGTCTAATTATTCAGTCGATTTCGATCTGGAATTTCTCTTGAGGATCGACCTTTCGCGTGATACTCGTATATTGTGTAAATTGTGTATCGGTCTGATTTAATACCGCGATAACAATGAAATGAAAGTTAGTCTTCTATGTTACTTACAGTAGTTAGATTCATAGATTACACCGACAAACTTTTAGATTATTACGGAGGAGTGGCACTTTTTGAGGAGCGCACTTAAAAATTTCGTAACGTTGGAAAACCGGAAATTCCGTAAAAGGGATTGAGTCGGTTTTAAGCGCGAAAGGCATTGTAATACGATTCGTTTGCTATTTGCCGAGAAACTCGGTATATAACCAGTCGAGAAAACTATTATCTCGAGTTGATTATGATTGCATGACTATGAAATTGCTCGCTATGAACAGTGAACGGCTAGAAGCGCGCGCGCGACGAGGGTGGAGGCGGATAGCAGTGGCGGGTTTGCATGACTCCGAGTTTCTCAACAACAATCGTAACTAGCTTTCGGTAGTGACGGAGCTTCTGGGGTGGAACCAGGCGGCGTCTTCCCACGTCAGCGTGACGGACAGACAGCAGCCCCGGGCGGACTGACAGACAGCGCGACCGGTAGCTCGTATTTTATTCAGTGGCCCTGGCGACCGAACAATTACGAGCGTTCCGCGGGTTCGTACCGAGCCATGCACGCACCGACGATACCGACCAGACGAACCAACAGGATGCGAACCAACTATGCCAAACGACTACAGGATACTTCGATTGTGTGCGACGGATAATTATCGTCGAACGATTTGTCGGTCTCTTGAGCGAGCGAGAAAAGCACGAATCCAACGGTGCGCGTCTACCACTGGCATTTCCGCGATCTTATTGAACATATACGTAAGCACCGTGTCTAATTTGATAGATAATCTTCTCGGCTTCCATGTCGGAACTTTTGCGGCGGACGTCGCTTCCGTGGCCAGTCAGTCGACACGATAGATCCTCGAAATTTCTTTCTATTCCTCGTGTTGCTCAAAGTATTATTAAAGTTTTTTATGGAATAGACTCGGTTTTTTATCGCAAATAAATACATAACATTGAATGAAAAAAATTAAAAAAAAAACAATGTTCTTTTCTAATAGGATTATTTGATTTGTTCACGATGAACGATGAATGAATACGAAGACGAGTCTTCACGAATCTCCGTCAGAAACTTCTCCATTTCTAGCTTCGCGCACAGCAAAAACGTCATTCATACTTGCGCGCAGGCACACGGACTGCTCTTTTGTTCTCCAAATTAGGATACAGAAGTGGATTCAGAGCTTGCCCGCGTACTTTCCGGCCATTGCATGAATCTGTGGGCCCAGCGTTAGCCGACTCTGTCTTTTTCCGCGAGACACGTCACAACGGAACAATGGGATCCTTTCCGTTTCTCAGCGACGTCGGCGAAACCTCCGCCATGAATGAAAATCCGTTCGGCGACGTTAACGCAAATTCTCCATTCAACCGCAGTCCCGTGCCTTAATAATAAAGAGCTGTGTGCAGTTATTGCAATTACAGCAACTGCCGCGACGAGTAAGTGCGTGGATGGTGAGTGAGTCACGCCGTATGTTTGTATGTGCGAAGGTATATCTCTTTCTCCTTTTTTGAGCCTCTTCAAGTCTTTGTCGCATCGCATTCTTCTATTTCATTGTCGAGAAAACCAATTTCCTGGTACCTAAATTACGCTCGCTTCCGTGCTCGGGACGAGAGAGAGATGAGAAGAAAGAAGAGAGTTGAGTAGTCTAGGAGATAGATAGATAGATAGATAGATACAGAGAGAGAGAGAGAGAGAGAGAGAGAGAGAGAGAGGAGAGGGGTGAGAGAGGAGCGGAAAAACCTTACCGTAATATCACAAGTTTCTACCTTGAATTTAGCGCGAG
>Ga0157364_1008856_pt1 | contig 10430 bp, 2 predicted proteins | sample AttsexASBM2_FD_111476 | JGI IMG/M metagenome (GOLD analysis project Ga0157364, IMG submission 111476) | Fungus gardens microbial communities from leaf cutter ant in Ribeirão Preto, State of São Paulo, Brazil - Atta sexdens ASBM2 | ecosystem: Host-associated > Fungi > Mycelium > Unclassified ... | reverse complement strand
TTTTTATATTTTTTTATTTATTTTTTATATATATATATATATATATATATATATATATATATATATATATATATATATATTGTCTAATTAATTGTCCACTATAGACTATATTATGTACAATGTAGAAACACAATTAATCCGAAATTTAATTGATTAATTATAAAAATAAAAGATATATTTATAAGTAAATAGATATTGCCAGATATTAATTAATTAAGGAATGACATAATTGCATTACATTCTAATTTCCATTAGATTATTTTGTGTTACGTAATTATCTCAGCCACCTTATTGTGAAAGTACATAGAAACTAGTTAACAACTCAGTTCACTTGAAACCCGCAAAATCTTGTGAAATCCATTTTCGAAGATTCTAGAGCCCGGAGGTAGTACTTATAACGATCTCAAGAAGAATATAACCAACATGGCAGAAATAAAATTCTATCCTTTTTCCTTTTCTCAGAGAAAAATAATAAATAAATAATCATAAATAATGATAATATTAAAAATTTAATTATTAATATTTTTTAGAAATTAAAAAAATTTTTTAAATAAAGTTTCTAATTATAAATTTCTTAAAATGTCTTTTAAATCATGTTAAATAATTTGAAAATGATATATATGGTTCTCTATAGATAACATATTGTATGAAAAGGAAGAAAATCAATTTTATATTTCTGTAGAAAAATAAATATTCGTTTATTTTTAAATTTCGTTTCCAAAGCGTGTGATATTTTTGAAAGAATAAATTTAAATAATAACAAAGATAAAAGGATTTGTAAGTAATACTTATATAAAGATCCATAAATCCCATCTATGCTACTGAATGATTGAAAGATTTTGTAAAGTCGACCACGTCGTCCATCTTAATGGAAAAGTCAAGTCGGCTCATGATAACTTAGCTTCTAAAGCGAACAAATTTCAAATTCTTACTAAATTTCGCAAAATGAAGGCATTGATGGGAATTATCTTACAGGAAGGACATGATAGGATATTAGATATTCCTAGGTAGGTACCATATATATGTGGAACTTCCCGAGGGATCGATCGAGATCAGATATTGATTCCTGAGATGAGCATTATTCTCAATATAGAACATATTTATTTGACGGTTTTCTTAGACTGGTACGACTATTCATAATTTGTTATTATTTTAAGACTATTTTAAAACCCAAATATAGTTTTGTGAGACACTTATGATATCTCGAGCCTGTACTTAAGATAGTCTTAAATATAAGAACTGATTAAATGCTAGCCTTAGTGACAAAGATGGACGAGAACGACGACGAAGTGTCGCCAAATTCTCATTGAAAGCAAACAGACGTGATGTAAAAATTACTATGAAAGACACTCCATAACTTTCCACTTTGCTTTCAATAGATTTTTTAATGGGTTTGAAATCGATTTCTGAATAAAAAAATGTTGAAGCACCAAAAGTTTACATTATTATCGATATTGGATTTAATTAAAAGAGAAGCGGTATAATATCTCGTTTCAGTTTTTATGCTTAATCAATTTATTTAAATTGCAATGTACAAGAATATTCTTACAAATCTGAAAAACAATATCCGTAAGAGCTAGCGCGATCAATCTTTCTGTATTTTGAAGTCCCCGAACATTGGACCTAAATTGATTTCGCTTCTCTGAACTTTATATAGCCCAATCATTCATATAACAACACGATCAGTTGTTACGAAATACGCGATCAACTATTGCGTCTCAAATAAACAAGTCATCGAAAATATGGCTAATCTAAATAAAATCTAATCGAACAAAGAATATTAAATCTTTCATTTCCTACAAAATTTACATATAATTTTATTTTCTGAAATATATATGCATATACAAAAATATATTGAAACTTGTGATAAATAATTTTTTATAAGTAAATATTTACATGAAAATTATATTTTTAACATTATTTTTATTATCAACTGCAGCGCACTAAACATATATATTATCAATCGTTCTAAATAATCACGCGTTGTTATTGTAACTCGTTAATTCTCCAAGGAATGTTTAGTTGCTAGTTATCTTACAAAATGTAAAGTTGAATCAAGTATTTGCACGTGCAATAGGAGTTCTAATATGGTTCTCTCCAACAAACTCAATGTTCATATAGTTACAGTAGCAAAGAGCTTTCTTTAGACGATAAATAAATTTAGACGATAAGTTAATTCAAGATAGAACTATATTTACAATTGTGTGCACATACGAAAAATATTATAAGAAAAAATATATAATATAAATATAACAAGATACACTGCATATAAAATTATTGGGTTGTCCGGAAAGTTCGTGCCGCAAAAGATTTAAATTTAATAAATGTATACTAAAATTTAAATCTTCTGCGTTTCAATTTTCCTTCAAAATCGGCACTTTCCGGACAATCCGTATAAATACTATTCTATCACAAACTCTGATGCAAATTATAATAACTCATTTAAGTGAGTTTAAATAAATTTAACACAGAGATTTTACTTCGATATCGCAAGTTAAATTAGCAATGCTAACAGAAATTCTAGTAAAGTATATATAGGAAAATTATAAATTGTTGGAATTTTATGAAATCTCGTGGAAGTATGTAAAATAACAAGAAAGAAATAGAATTTTAATAACGATTATTATAATTTTTTACATATCTTTAGTTTAGATATTAAAATATTAAAATTAGTTTAAATATTAAAATAAACTACGTCGTATTTAGTATTATAAAATCAAATGGACATGACGGTGAATGATGACGAAGATTGATATCGTCGTCTTTCTAATTGAAAGAGGATCCTTAACGTGCCATAATCTGCCCTCTGACATTTTGTTCGTAAAATCTGTCTCTCGTATCCGATGTCAGTAATCTGACACCACTTTACCGGTAACTAAAGATTTCCAATGTCGTTATCTATTTACGAATCTTAATCTATTCCAATGATACTCCTACAAAGAGAATGCTATTTGACACATTCCAAAACTATTTAACATTATTCCGCTCTCGTATTTGCGGATTAAATTTAATTCCCATTCTAGAATAATTTGGATAAGAACGATAATTTCAGTCATTGAAACGCATTAAGTTATTTTATGTTTGATTCGAAGAATGTGCAAATTTATTATTCTTTTTCTTCGTATTTAGATCACGTTATAACTCTTGTCGATTTTGTTAATCGGCTATGCACATATTACTCTTAGGTAATATCAAAGCTGACTTTGATTCGAGATAAGAAAGCAATCGATATCCGCGCAAACCACAATGCTTCTGATTTCAACATAGTTCACGTACTTTAACTCAAGAGCGTTATTAATTCTTTTTAAAAGATTGCTATAGATGACAAATGTCCACACATATGGTGCAAATATCGGGTTTGTACTCGCTGTAATTTCGTTTCACGAGAGGCAAACACAGCTGCAGTAAACATTTGATCTTTTATTTAATCCCTTTATTTAATCTCATGATGAATTATTGTTATAATAGAAATAGAGATATTGTTATTGCCTACGAAAGTTTCAAGTTTCAAATTGATGAAACTTTTCGCGATGCGAATATAAAATACATTTTTGTAGTACTGCTTAGTAGCGCAAGTGAGAATTTCACATAATAATATAATATTGAGATGAAAATGAAGCTCCTTATGGAAAGCGAAATTATCATCTGTTTGTAAAAGAATTAATATATCTAATGCTTTCATTAATCATGTAAAAAGTCATTTTTTAATATCATATGAAAATTTGTATCGGAAAAAATAAAAATTATCGCGATTAGGAAAATTCTCTATTATATTTACTTTATACGAATAACTTGTTTAAAATATCTCTGTTCAGAGGTTCTAACATCCTAATGTAATGAAAAAAATTAAATTATATTAAAAATAAGTATGTAAAATACATGAACTTAAATATTATAAGTAAAAAATTTGTATGCTAGAGTTGTCCAACTTTATTGTATGATATAGAATTTAAAAGTATATTAAAAACTTAATTGTAAAATAAAAAGAAGAAGATAAAAAGAACATATTTCAAATAATTACTTTAATAATAATTACTTTAATAATAATTTTTTGAATGATTAATTATTTTTTCATATTCAGTAATATCCTGTAATATCCTGTATCTAGTAATAATACAGTTGAAATAATCCGACATCGCCTAAGTGAATACCAGAAAAGAGTAGGATGTCATAACTATATAGTTTCTTTACTTTTCTGAAGAAGATTTTATCTTTAGTAAAGTTTCTTTCGAGGGATTTGACCAATCAGTTAACATAGTTGACCGTGAAACTCTCGCGAAACTCGAACTTCAACATGAAGGTTCCGTTGACAAATCCTTCGGTCCGAAAAGCCTTTCCCTCTTAGAAATCGCACTGACCTAATTCGCTAAAAATGTTTAACGAGACGGAATGACTTCATATTCTTACGATTTACTACCGACTCATAAGGAAAATAAAAGCGACATTCTTAGGAAGCGAGGCATTTGGGATTTAAGTACGCTTTTGGAATTCTGACCTTCGTGAGAAGAGTAGTCGATCTAATAGCCGACTCGAACTACTTACGCGTCTGGGCACGTAGTGCGATTCAAGGTCGGTCGTTGTCCTAAAATGCGGCACACGTAGATGAGTTTAATTTTTACTTGAAGACGTGCTGATGTTTCCGTCAAAGATGAGAGCAACGTGACAAATTTGGAAAAGATGTATCTTTTTATATTAATTTCTTTTTATTTAGAGAATTTTTTCCATTCCTGCAGAAATATGTTGAAAATATTATTATACTTATATTTGATATTTAAACAAACTTTTTTAACTCGTTAATATGTAACTATACTTACAAATCGATGAGCAATATGTATCGTGCTATTAATCAAATTTGAAGTATAAGTAATTAAATAATTATATTTATAATTAATTGAAAATTCCAAAATTCAGTTTTCCAGAATTAATTTATCAACTAAAGAGGATCTTAGTAGAGATTAAAATTAATAAAGTTCGAAATTATTATAATTATTTGTACTTTAAAATGATTAATCGCACACTCAATCAAACACTCATACTGACCACTGATTTATATTACAATTAATCATAACATTAATTTATATTACATATAATTATATCTGTATATTTTTTTAACTATCGTCCGGTTTCTTTTACATAAACACCTTAGAGCATTTTTATTCCAATTAAAATTTATTATTATTAATAATAATATTATTAACATATTAACAACATATATATTATAGATTGTTTTCTGATTTATTAATATTAAAAAATATTATGGATATGGATTTAATCACAATTTTTTGAAAAAAGTAAATAAAAATCAAACAAATATTAAATGGAATAAGCAGTTTATAATAATATTTTCAAAAAATAAAGATTTTAATTAATATTACCCTTTTTTTATTATGGATTATGGATTTTCGACGAAATTGCATATTTAAAGTTTCGTAAAGTCATTAAAAAAAAAAAAATATATTAAACAATTTTAACAAAACTTGTTAAAATATGTTTAACAAAAAATATTTTTTACAATATTCATATAAAATAATATTTTACAATAATTTACGTTCTCTCACCACTGGAATAAAAATCCCAAGTTATAAAGATTATAAAAGATTATAAAGATTATAAATCCTCTGAATTTGCTCGGATCAGTTTTTTAAATTCGTAAAAAGGCGATTAGTGGTGAAATGCATTTGTCTGCATATTCAATGGATTACAATTTTCGACATGAATTTGTAACGAGATAATTCATCGAACAATGATGATACATGTGAACAGTGAACACAGGTGACGAATTATCGTAAATGCGATTTTCATATTACGAGAATTAATAGACTCTCCGTTGCCAAGTGCTGTTGACCACTTAACCGGTAAATATCCACATGTGTCTGCAAGTGCAGATAAATACGTTTCTGCTGATAAATACGATACAGCATAGTGTTATACCGTTTCTGATTAACAACAAATCCACGGGAGATTCTCGCCTACCGCCGAAAATAGGAAACTAATTTGATCCGACATCAATGCAAGCGATTTCGGAAGCGATTTTGTCGCCTTTCTCATAAATTGCCCGGAAGTAATCTACGTGGTTCGCCTACGTATTTTCAACATGAGATAAGAGGCGCTTTACTCTTCGCGAATAGTTTGTGTAAAATTGCTACATGCACCAACATAATGACACAATTTCAGCATGACGAAACTACGACATGGAATGACAACAAGCATTTTCCGATCCGCAAATATCGTGTCAATGTGACGATATGTCTGTAGGGTGTGATGTTCCAAAACAGTGATAAATTGTACGCGGATAAAATATGATTTGTATAAGACTGGCTTCGTCTGCTGTATAACAGGGTGATCTAGCAAGAATGAAATACTCGCAAATAATTCTTCCAGAGCTTAAGAATATGAAAAAATCTTAAAGAAAAAAATGTTTATGGGATAAAACTATCTTATAATGTTAATTACAAGATGTAAAGATAAAAATATATCTTATAATATACATAATGTATACTGTATACGAGTATTCTTCCATTTAAAAAAAGTCATATTGAATCCAGGATGCCTTGTATATAATATAAATGATCCGTCAAACTTTTGCACTACGCAGTTTTTTTAAATCAAATTTAGCTTATTGACTTTCGCACTACGTGGTGGGAAAACTGGGTCACAATGTTTCGCTGGAAAACTGCGTCGAGGAGGGTATTAATTCTTGTGCCACCGTTGTCTCTTGTCTCACGAGACGTTTATTGCTCGCGTCGTTGCTGCGTCGCTGTAAAATGCGACATGAAGTCGTTACATTTTTGTTAGACTGGATTAAAACGACCAAATGCATTTGCGCCAGTAGCTTTCAATCTGTAAAACTATGAGAAGAAATGACACTTTGTGCTATTCGCTACTTGAGATCTTTAGCTTCATTGTACAGAATGAGCGTAATATAACGTAACTTTATCGTATTCTCGGCCGAGACTATTAACTTGCGTTGTAAATTTTCGTGGCGTCTACGAAATATTGCAGAATGTACTGATGTACTTACAAGACATTTATACTCAGCTTATATACTCAGAAAGATCGCAAGATTTTCAAGAAAATAAGAAGTGACAACAGATAGTTAAAATTAATATCCAGCAGTAAATTTAATTATTTCATCCTGCAAATTTTTGTGCCAAAGTGTGCTAGGAATTATTTTTTGTTTGAAAAAGAATTGCAATTAATAAGGAAACAAATATAACAAGAAATATAAAACAGGAAGAATCTTATTTCATTAGAAAAATTTTATTTTGAAACTAAAAACATTATTTTTATTTTAATTGCAATTAATAAAATTGTAATAATTAAGCATAAATTTAAACAGTTTAAATATTATTACCTGTTGGAATTGCAAAATCGTGCTCTATTACTTATAATACTTTCTCTTTTCAAGAAATGATTTTTCTCTTGCTAAAAGCAAATAATACAATGCTAATGGAAAATGGTATAATTAAGAAACATTTCACATCAAATTTAAGAGATTGCTAATCCATCACTATCAGTGATTATCAACAAGCAATTTACGTATCATCAAAGACTTTTGAAATATAAATGAATAGCGTTAAATCTATCATTCAATCAATTAAAAACTTTCTCTAAAAATAGATAAGTGCAAAAATAATGAAGCTAAAATCGATATCGAGTAAAATTTTAAGTATATTCTATCTTTAAGTGTATTTCATCATGTAAAGACTGAACGGCAAAAGATCTTTTTACATTAAAAAAAAGTCGTATAATTATACTCGTAAATAATAATCTTAGAATAAAATTTATAAAATTATTTATAACTTTTTCCATCGTGTTTTTTTTTTCGTGCTACTCATTGCAGCAAGCGACACGTTTCTTGATTCGCTAAATCACGACACTTAATTTTGCAAAATGGAAGTATTGCATAAATGAGTTGCCTCTCGTTCGGTGCAATGCGCTAGTTAAAGTGAAATTTTAGCTGGTGTAATAACGCTCGAGTTTCATCCGTTAATTTTCAAGCGAGAATTGGAAAAACACATGTTCAAAACAGTTGAGAGGAAATGAGCGCATTATAAATTTATGGAGCAAATGTTACAGAGGATTTGCAACATGAGTATCTATCATTTTACATCTTATTACTAATCTTTACGTATATGAAATATAAGATATAAGAAATAATTATAGATATCGTATACATTTTTCATGCACTTATGACAAGTAAAATAATGAAACATATACATTACAAAGAATAAAACAATCAACAATAAGAATTGAAAATTTTATATTTTAAACATTCATCTTTAACTAATAAATATGTAACAAAAAAAATTCTATAATAATTATTAAATTAACTTTGAAGATATAATTAATCATCCGATGAATTAAAAAGTCAAGTATTTCAAAAATTTCTAAAAATTATTAGAAATATTTATCTACATAAAAAAATATATTTATGTCTTTTTGATAATATAAAAGCAACAAAATCTTTTTATATTAATTTGTTTACAGCATACAGAATTTTCATAGAGAAATTTCAAAATATTTTTTATTAACCTTGTACATAATTATATCTTTAGAAATAAATTACTATATACTATAAATTTTATTTTACATTGTATAGTAACATATAATAGTAATAGAAACAAAATCTTTGAATATGTCAAACAAAATTGAGTACGTCATACAAAATTAACAAATAAAATATTATAAAACCAAAAATAATAATTTTACAAATACGTTAATAAATAAAGGAATAAACAAATTCTAATTTTATAGCTATACGATTTGATATTTCCTAATTGATGTATTTTCGCAAGAAATTATAAAGAAGGAAAGAAAATATAATATTATAGCGCGTGAAGAAAATATTTTTTCATGGTGAACTGAAATGAGAAGTCAGTGAGAAATGTGCCCATAAAAGAAAGAACAGAAGAGAAACAACGAGAAGCAAAATAAACCAGTAAAATCATTCTCGTATACCAGAAAGGTTTTTACTATTTTATTGTGTAAAACATGTACATACGTATGTTTGATAATAGGAGTGAATTAGCGAAAATTATTCTCTTATTCTTTATTTAGTAAAATACAAAACTACCGAATATGTGATACGCGTAAATTGACATTATCCTATATAATTTATTTATTTATCGCTCATATATACTTTCGTTGATAGCAGATTTGCAAAATATGTCATATTTAGAGAAAGGTAGATATTCATATTTTATATGAATATATGCCACATTTCAATAAATTAGATAATTTGAATCACTTAAAATTTAACGAATCTGAGAGATTGATTTATACTATTTTTAATTTATTAATCTATTAATTTGCGTTTTTTTTCATCCTATCCATTTTTTAAATATTTGCTATCACTTTTATGAAATAGAAATTCTTTTCACATTTTTAGCTCTGTGTTCGATTAACCACATGCACACTGTTTGTCAAGTTAATTTTTTAACTGTATTCTGATTCAGTGAAAATAGATAGAAATGGTTGATAGGAATGGAACACAGAGAACATCACGTTGATTTTAAATTTGTCAGGACAGTTTTCGTAGATTTTCCATTGGCGAGTGGAACGCCGATCGATCAATCACGTCTGCTTTTCACGAAACACTGGTATTTGATTGTTCTTTTTGCGAAAAACTGAAAATGGAAACGCAAAATCAAACTAAGTAAATGCTTAAAGGAATCGTATTCATAAAATACAAAAGTACAGAAATTCTAAAATTTCACTTTTTTTATGAAAATTAGTAGAAATTGTGAAATATTGAAGTACAATATAAACATCGTTGTATTTTGTTTGTAAATAGAATTTGCAGAATTTTTGTACACCCAAGGACTTCGATTCTTTTCTCGGCTCAGTTATTTTTTTAAAATTTCTACAAAATTAGGTTATTTCGTCTTTACAATTTAATTTAGTAAGCGGACATAAAGTTTAGTTGTATCGTTAATCGCGCACGGACTATGAGCATTAATGTAGAAAAATGGTCATTTCTCAGTTCGTGAAAATTTCCGAAAGAAAGAATCGAAGTCCTTGGGTGTTAGAATAAAAAAATTTATATTTATATTCTTGAAATTATGCTCAAATAATTAAAATTCGAATTCTATATAGCACTATATATTTTATTATTTTATTATTTAATACTGTTTGTGAGATATAAATATAAAATTATTATATATAATAATTATTATATAATAATAGTAGAAAGATCAATATAAGCAAATGATTAGGTACAAATTTAAAACTATTATTATAAACATCAAATAAATAAAATTTAAGATTGATCCTTCAGTAAAATACAAAGTATGGATATGTTTTGATTTTAATCATCTTCGACCATATATATATATTATATATAAAATTATTAATTATATATAATAGTTGGTTATTTTGTATTCAAAAATCAAATACTTAGAATTAAAAATATTTAGAATTAAAAATGT
>Ga0157364_1008855_pt1 | contig 10430 bp, 9 predicted proteins | sample AttsexASBM2_FD_111476 | JGI IMG/M metagenome (GOLD analysis project Ga0157364, IMG submission 111476) | Fungus gardens microbial communities from leaf cutter ant in Ribeirão Preto, State of São Paulo, Brazil - Atta sexdens ASBM2 | ecosystem: Host-associated > Fungi > Mycelium > Unclassified ... | reverse complement strand
GCCTGCCTGTCGTGGACCTGTCCACGACACTCTTCATGAAAGAATGCGGCTTACCGGTCAGCTTCAACTTTTTCTGTGAAAACCCGCTACGGCGGGTTTTTGCTTTTTGCAATTTAGCAGCAAAGAACCCGTCTGCCTGTCGTGGACCTGTCCACGACACTCTTCATGAAAGAATGCGGCTTACCGGTCAGCTTCAACTTTTTCTGTAAAAACCCGCTTCGGCGGGTTTTTGCTTTTCTGCTTCCGAAAAAAGACTGCGTGGCCTGCCTGTCGTGGACAGGTCCACGACACTCTTCATGAAAGAATGCGGCTTACCCGTCAGCTTCAACTTTTTCTGTGAAAACCCGCTACGGCGGGTTTTTGCTTTTCTGCTTCCGAAAAAAGACTGCGTGGCCTGCCTGTCGTGGACAAGTCCACGACACTCTTCATAAAAGAATGCGGCTTACCGGTCAGCTTCAACTTTTTCTGTGAAAACCCGCTACGGCGGTTTTTTGCTTTTCTAGACTATGTGGGATAGATGACGTCTGCCTGTCGTGGGGGCTTGCCGATCAGGGAAGTTGCTCCGCAACCAACCGCGCAAATTCACGGATAGCCGACATCAGATTGCCTTGTTCTGGGGCAGAGATCAGCCATAAGAAACTCTCTGGGCAATACTCCTGTTCAGCAATCACTTCGATGCGACTGTGCTGCGGGCTACTATCCACTACGCCTCGGGGCAGAATACCCAAGCCGGTTCCCGCGGCGACCAGTTCGGCCTGTAGGTAGGCTCCAACACTTTCGGCATTCACTTTCAACGGACAGCCCTGTTGTTCCAAGTAACGGATCATCCCCGCTCTCAGGCCACAGCCTTCTGGATTCAGTACCCAGCCACTTCGGGCAGCGTCACTCAGAGAGACCGTCGGGCTGAACATCCCTTTACGCGCAATGACAACGACCTCCAACGGTTTGATCCGTTCAGCGCGCAGATGCCCCGCCACTGTCAGACCCGCCGGACCGATGGCCAGCATCGCATCTAAATCCAAACTTTCCATACGCTGTAACAACTGCCCTCCCCAACCGCAACTGACCGTCACTTCTGCCTGCGGTGAGTGACGACGTAGTCCTGCTAATAACGGCGGTAGGCTGAGCTCACTCAGGCTTTGTGGCAGACCGAGTCGCAATGGGCCGCGGGCCTCCCCATCAGGGTCAGCCAGCGCATATAGCCGTCGTGTTTCTCGCTTTAGGGTCAAGCACTGCTGATAGACACGCTGACCTACAGTGGTCAGGCGCAAGGGTTTGGTCTGGCGGTCCAGTAACTGCGCCCCCAGCGCCTGCTCTAAGCTTTGTAAACGGCGAGTAATTGCCGATTGGGTGATCCCGAGGTGTTCAGCCGCTTGGCTAAGGGAGGAAAACTGCACTACGGCGAGTAGCGCTTCAATATCATCGATTCGCATCCATTTCCCTTATGAGCATTGCGCATATTAACTTAGCTTAAATTTGAATTTCGTGAATAAAAATCACTTTGCTAACGTAAATATCACATTTTATCGCGGCGGGAAATGGTTATGACCAATCAGAAAACAGTCACCCCGCGCCGGAACACGCTCGCCGGCCTAGTGACTACAGTGCTGTTGCTAAGTAGCAGCCTTTCAGTGCATGCAGCAGACACTACGCTGGTTATCGGCGATCAAGCCCGGATTATGCGCAGTCTGATGGAGTCCGCTGGGGTATTGAATAATCTGCCCTATCAGATCCGTTGGGCCAATTTCCAAGGGGCAGCACCGCTGTTTGAAGCCCAGCGTGCAGATGCGGTGGATACCTCCTTCGCCGGTGACCTGCCGGTATTACAGGCATTGGCCGGTGGCGTTCGGCTGACTATCCTGCAGACGGATGTCGCGACGGGGAAAGGGAATGGCATCGTAGTACCTGCTGGGAGTCCAATCCGGTCTATCAGTGACCTTAAAGGACAACAGGTGGTGGTTTCATCCGCTGCCGGCAGTATCTCGCAAAATCTGCTGTATCTGGCGCTCGCCAAAGCGGGCATCGACCGCCAAGCCACCCGCCTCCGTTTTGTGTTACCCACCGATGCCAGTGCTGCCTTTGACAGTGGGCAAATCAAGGCGTGGGCGGTGTTTGACCCGTATCTGGCGGTCGCTCAGGAAAACGGGGCTCGTCTACTGACCGATGCCAGTCATCTCACTACCAGTTTCTCATTTCTCAGCGCCACCACCGCCTCGCTGGCGGATCCCCACAAGCGACAGGCAATCTGGGATTTCGCTAAACGGGTACGTCAGGCCCGGCAGTGGGCTATCGACCATCCGGCGCTTTATGCCAGCAGTTATGCGCAACTCAGCCATCTGCCACTGAAAACCGCGCAACTGATCACCTCCCGTGGTCCGAGCATCTCACGTCCGGTCACGGAAGCTGATCTCAATGCCCTGCAACAAACGGCTGATCGTTTTTATCACTACGGGATCCTGCCGACAAAAATTACTGTCCGGCAATTCGCTGATACTGATTTTCTGACTCATGCGGCTAACTCCACGCAGAGTACACCCTGATTTTTATATCTTCATCGCATGATAGCTAATCATAAAAATGAATTTTGATCATATTAACGCCGAGATTACAGTATAAAAAACAACCTCCTCTTGATGGAGGCCGCCCGGTTATCACCTTGAATGAAGGAAATACTTATGAGCGTGCAGTTTATCGGAATGATCAGCCATCGCCTGGCGTCTGAAACCATCGCCCCGTCTGGCCCTGTGTTCAACCGTGATTACATCACCCGTATCGCCCGCGCCCATGAACACGCCGGGTTTGACCGACTGCTGGTGGCTCATGCCTCCGACCAGCCGGACGGATTTCTGGTCACGGCGCTGGCTGGACTGTCCACGGAAAAAATTAAGTTCCTGCTGGCCCACCGCCCGGGATTTGTCTCGCCGACCTTAGCGGCGCGTAAATTCGCCACCCTGCATCAGCTACTGGATAACCGGCTGGCAGTCCATATCATCAGCGGCGGTAGCGATGCCGAGCAGCGCCGTGACGGCGATTATCTGGATCACGACCAGCGCTATGCCCGCAGCGATGCGTTTCTGGACGTGGTGAGACAGGTATGGCAAAGCGAAAAACCGTTCGATATTGATAATGATTTTTATCGAGCAGAGCAGGCGGTCTCCGCCATTCGCCCCGCCGCTGAGCAGCCAATCCCAGTTTTCTTTGGCGGCTCCTCAGAGGCTGCAATCCGCGTCGCAGGTAAGCATGCGGATGTCTATGCATTATGGGGAGAATCACTCGCCCAAACCCGCGAAACCATTGAACGGGTCAGGGCCGAAGCTGCCCGTCATGGTCGCAACGTAGAATTCAGTGTCTCGTTCCGGCCCATCATTGCCGATACCGAACAGGCGGCTTGGCAGAAAGCAGAACAAATCCTTGCCACTGCGACTGAGCGTCAGCGCGTCAGTGGGCCGCTAAAACCGGATAGCAAACCACAGAGTGTCGGTGCGCAGCGACTGCGGGAAACGGCAGCCCTCGGCGACGTAGTGGATAAACGCTTATGGACCGGTATTGCTCGTCTGGTCGGTGGTGGACAGAACTCGACCTCGCTGGTCGGCACCCCAGATCAAGTCGCTGATGCCTTGCTTGATTATTACGACCTCGGAGTACGCAACTTCCTGATCCGCGGTTTTGATCCGCTTAATGATGCCCTGGACTACGGTAAAGAATTACTGCCTCTGACCCGTGAAAAAGTGGCTCGCCGTGAGCAAGCCGCCCTGAAGCGGGCCTGAGGACAACAAGGAAATGCCCATGAAACAGGCTGGCTCCCCCTTTTTAGACGCGGAAAACCGCCCATCACTGTCAGAAATTACCCGTCGGATGGCGGAAAGTGCCGCGCAAATCGATGAAGATGCCGCTTTTCCCCATCACACATTGAGCTGGTTACAGCAAAAGGGGATCTGCGGACTGGCAACTGCGGAAACCTTTGGCGGCGGCGGTGCATCACTGCCGGCGCTGCAACAGGTGATCAGCGCTATCGCCGCCGGTGAACCTTCTACTGCGCTGATTGTTTGTATGCATTATCTCTACCATCTGCGACTACGCCGCCATTCACACTGGCCGACAGATTTGCTACGCCGGGTCTCTGAAAGCGCTGTCACGGAAGGTGGGTTGATTAACAGTCTGCGGGTAGAGCCTGATCTGGGGTCTCCCGCACGGGGCGGCTTACCTCATACCTTGGCCCGGCGCACCGCGACCGGCTGGGTACTCAACGGCCATAAGCTCTATACCACCGGTATCGAAGGGCTGCACTGGTTGGCGGTCTGGGCACGCAGTGATGATGAGGTGCCACTGGTGGGCAGCTGGCTAGTCCCAAAATCGGCACCCGGGATCACGGTCGTGCCGAGTTGGGATCATCTCGGGATGCGCGGCACGGGCAGCCATGAAGTGATCCTCAAAGACGTCACGGTTCCACTCAGTTATGCAGCAGAAGTGCACCCGTTTAACGCCCCGCCATTGTTTGACAGTGAAGCGGCTACCGCAACGGCGAATGCCAATACCGCGTTACTGGCTGCCATTTATGATGCGATTGCTCGCAGTGCCCGTGACTGGCTATATCAGTGGCTGCGGATCCGTACCCCCTCCGGTCTCGGTAAACCCTTGGCCACTCTGCCGCGGGTGCAAGAACAGGCAGGACAGATTGAAGCTCTGCTGTTAGTTAATCGAACCCTACTTGAACAGGCGGCTCGTGACGGTCTGAGTCACAACGAGGCTGAACTGGCTAAAGTAACCATCACTGATAATGCGATCCAGATCGTTGATTTGGCGTTGCAGCTCTGCGGAAACCATGGGCTGACACGTCATAACCCGCTGCAACGTCACTACCGCAATGTGCTCTGCGGGCGCATTCATACCCCGCAAAAAGACAGCGCTTGGGTTAGCGCTGGGCGGCAACAGTTACACAGTGCCGCAGACTGACCGCGGGCTATTACCCTTTTTCTGAACAACATCCTCTCCCACGCAGGGAGAGTATTACAAGGAAAGCATTATGCGCCCAACATACTTTTCCCGTAGACGTTTCCTGGCTCTGGGGTCTGGTTTCACTGCCGCATCGTTACTGGGGGGATTTTCCTCCCCTTTATGGGCAGCCGACGGTTCCGCTACTAGCATGCCCGGTATGGCGGGAATGATAGAAACGGCTGATAACACCTCTGGAGGCGTTGCCGACACATCATCATTGCGTCTACCACAACCGTTTAAACTTAAGCTGGCCATCAATCAGAGTGCGATCTGTATCGCCCCTGTTACCGTGGCACAACAGCAGGATCTGTTTAGTAAGTACAACCTCGATGTGGAGTTTGTTAATTTCGGCAACTCGACAGATGTCTTGCTACAAGCGATTGCGACCGGCAAGGCGGATGCGGGGATTGGTATGGCACTACGCTGGCTGAAAGCCCTGGAGCAGGGGTTTGACGTCAAGCTAACCGCAGGCACCCATGGCGGCTGTCTGAGCCTGTTGACCGCCAATAATAGCCCCTATACCTCACTGAAAACCCTGAAAGGCCAGTCTATCGGTGTCACTGACATGGCAGGGCCGGATAAGAACTTCTTTGCTATCTTGCTGAAAAATCAGGGAGTAGACCCGATATCGGACGTGCAGTGGAAAGTCTATCCCGCGGATCTGATGAGCCAAGCACTGGATAAAGGCGAAATCGCAGCCATCAGCGGCAGCGAACCTTTCAGTACCCGCCTGTTGGATACCGGTAAATACCATCTGCTGGCCAGCAATATGTCCGGTGAATATGCTCACCTCAGTTGCTGCGTGATCGGCGTCAGTGGTGCATTGGTTCGCAAACATAAACCTGCAGCGGCAGCGTTAACCCAGGCTCTGTTGGATGCGCACAGCTTTGCGGCCCATAACCCGCAAAAAGTCGGTACCGAATTTATGGCCCATGCCCTCAACACCACGCCACAGGAAGTAGCAGCGATTTTAATGAGCCAAGCTCATGATCATCATGCCGTCGGCCAAGTCTTTGTGAACGAAATGACCCAATACGTCACCGACCTAAAACGGGTGCAGGTGATCAGCCCATCGGTCGATCCTCACCAATTTGCGGAGAGTATCTATGCAAATGTTTTCGCCTGACCAGGTCATCACCGAACAACGGCTGGTCCTGCCGCGGGTATGGCTAAAAGGGGCTATCGCGACCTTGGCCTGGTTCGCCTCTGCCGCCATCACCCGTTACTGGCCGGATGCCGCCCGGAACTGGCCGTATTCGACGCTGTGGGCAGAGATCAATGCCACCCTTGGCGTGTTACTGCTGATCATGACGTTGAGCTATAGCCGCTGGTCCGCGCATTGGCCACAGCTGCGTCATGCCGCTGGTTGGCTGATAGCTCTGCCACTGCTGTTAAGCGCTTGGCAGTTGCTGACCGCTAAGTTACTGCTGTTGCCAGTACCTTTTTTTGCTCCCCCTCAAGCGCTGTTACAAGTCTTCCACGACGACTGGCCGCGCCTGCTCGACAGTCTGTATCACTCACTGTCACTGTTGATGAGTGGTGTGGTACTGGGGACGGTAGCAGGCTTTATTGTCGGCCTTGCTATTGGCTGGTCACCGAAGGTGGGATACTGGATCCATCCCCTGTTACGGATCCTCGGCCCTGTACCGGCCACCGCGCTGCTGCCGCTGTGTTTTTTTCTGTTTCCCACCAGCCATGATGCCAGTGTCTTTTTGATCGCGCTGGCCACCTGGTTTCCGGTAACCGTGCTTACCTGGTCCGGCGTCGCTGCCATTGATAAAGCTTGGTATGACGTCGCGCGCACGCTGGGTGCCAACAGCCGCTTTCTGATCCTACGAGTGGCGATCCCAGCCGCCCTGCCAAGCGTATTTGTCGGCCTGTTTATGGGGCTTGGCGCCTCATTCTCGGTGCTGATCGTTGCGGAAATGGTCGGCGTGAAATCCGGGATTGGTTTCTATCTGCAGTGGGCACAAGGCTGGGCAGCCTATTCCAATATGTATGCCGCCTTACTGCTGATGGCCCTGCTCTGTTCTGGGCTGATCACCCTGCTGTTTCTGGTCAGAAACCGCGTATTACGTTGGCAAAAAGGAACCGTAAAATGGTAAATACCGCCCAACAGCTCACTCCGGGACGCGGACTGTCTGTCAGCCTGAAAAATATTAGTCATCGCTTCACGCTGAAAGATCGCCAATTACCGGTACTGGATAACGTCAGTCTCGAAATCGCCCCCGGCGAAAGTGTGGCCTTGCTCGGCCCATCAGGTTGCGGAAAGTCGACACTGCTACGTCTATTGGCCGGGTTAGATCCATTGCAACAGGGTCAGTTATTGGCCGATCAACAGCCGATCACTGCCCCCGATCCGCAGCGGATCCTTGTCTTTCAAGATCCGACCCTCTATCCGTGGCTCACTGTCCGGCAGAACGTTTTGCTCGGTCCTCAGGCCAGAGGGGAAAAGGGGCTGGAATCCAAAGCCGATCAACTGATTGCGCGCATCGGACTGCAAGAGTTCAGTCATGCCTGGCCCTCCCAGCTCTCCGGCGGCATGGCACAGCGTGCAGCCCTCGCTCGAGCATTACTTAATGAGCCAGGTCTGCTGTTGCTGGATGAACCACTAGGTAAACTGGACTCGCTGACCCGTATTCGCATGCAAAGCGAACTGATCCGTCTGTGGCAGACCCAAGGTTACACCAGCATATTGGTGACCCACGATGTAGAAGAGGCACTGTTACTGAGCCATCGGGTCATCGTCTTCTCTCCACGTCCGGCGCGGATTCTGGCTGAGTTTCACAATCCCGCCCCATTCCCGCGTCACCGCGATGCACCACTATTGGTTCGTCAACGTCAGGAAATTCTTGCTCTGCTGGGTCAGGGCACCGATTGGTAATTCACCGACAGGAAGTATTATGAGCACAACGCATGCAGTTCGTCCGATAGCCCCGACCACCACCGGTTGGTCAGACGCGGAGTATCAGGTCCGCCGTGACTTGTCACTGGCCTACCGACTGGCCGCTAAGCTGAAACTCACTGACCATATTTATACCCACTTCTCCGCACGACTGCCGGGTGAAGAGGAGCATTTTCTGATTAACCCTTATGGGCTGTTATTCGAGGAGATCACCCCGCATAACCTGATCCGTATCGACGTTCACGGCACCATTATTGATGACCCGACCGGGCTTGGGATCAACCAAGCTGGCTACGTGATCCACAGCGCTATCCATCAGGCCCGCCCGGATCTCAAAGTGATCCTGCATACCCATACCCGTGACGGTGCTGCCGTCTCTGCTCAACGTGAGGGGCTATTACCGATCTCTCAGCATGCCTTAAGTTTCTACTCCAGGATCACCTACCACGAATATGAAGGGGTAGCGCTGGACACGGATGAACAACAACGGTTAGTGGCCGATCTGGGGGACAGTGATGTGATGATTTTACGTAATCATGGCTTGCTGGCCGCTGGTGTGAATATCGCCCAAGCATTCCGTCACCTGCATGTGTTAGAACGGGCCTGTAATATTCAGGTTGCCGCCTTGGCCGGTGGCCGTGAACAGTTACAATTGGCCCCGCAGGCGGCCATCGAAAAAGTGCGTGAACAGTCGTCCCGTTTCAGTCACGGCGATGATCCGATTATCGTGAAGCACTGGCAGGCATTGGTTCGTTCTCTGGGAGCGGAAGCACTGCTGTGAGCAGGGTGCCCTCTGCGGGCACCCTCAGCCCTTAACGGAATTTACTGTGGTTCTGGTTACGGATATCGACCAGTTTGCGGGCCTGCTGTTTTGCTTGATCAAGCTTGCCATGCTGGGCCAGTTTATCGACCACATCAATCTGAGCGATCAACTGATGGATACCGGCACGGTAGGCGGTCATCGAGGCACTGTCAGCGGCCTGGCCCTGTAGGCTATACGGCGTTTGCTTTTCGGCATCCAGCGCGGCAGCGCGCATTTTTTTCAATGCCTGCTGCATCTCTGCGGCATTATTGCTGTGCTGTACAGTGACTAGGTTTACCCCAAGAATATCCATATCCTGAGACAGTGACTGTGCTTCGGTCATCATCGAAAAACAGAACAGTGAGGCCGACAACGCCACTAGGCTAATACGACGCATAGTATTACTCCGTTGAGTCGGGCCGCCTACGCGGCCATCCAAGAATGCCGTTTACTGGCCGGCGATATACATTTCAGGTAACAGTACCGAGCCGCACTGAATATTGCTGCGGGTTTCGATATCATCGCCGATGGTGACCATATTCTGCCACATCTCTTTGAGATTGCCGGCGATAGTGATCTCACTGACTGGGTACTGAATTTCACCGTTCTCAACCCAGAAACCTGAGGCACCGCGGGAATAGTCACCGGTCATGGCACTGACCCCTTGGCCCATCAGTTCAGTGACCACCAAACCTGTGCCCATCTGTTTCAGCAACTGATCGAAAGAACTGCCCTGGCCGGCAATCCGCCAGTTGTGGATCCCCCCGGCATGGCCGGTGCTGTGCAGTCCCAGTTTGCGGGCAGAGTAGCTGGTCAACAACCACTGTTGTAGCACACCCTGATCGATAATAGTCCGGTCCTGGGTGCGTACGCCTTCGCTATCAAATGGCGTGGAAGCCACGCCTTTAAGGATATGGGGACGCTCTTCAATGCTCAGCCACTCAGGGAAGATCTGCTGCCCCATTGAATCCAGTAAAAACGTGGATTTGCGGTAGACACTGCCCCCACTGATTGCCCCGACCAGATGGCCGAACAGCCCCGGTGCCACCTCAGAAGAAAAGATCACTGGCGCTTTGCGGGTAGATAATTTACGCGGCGCCAAGCGGGCCAAGGTACGACGGGCACACTCTTCACCGACCCACTGTGAGCTGTGTAAATCTGCCGCATCCCGGGCCGCGGTATACGCGTAGTTACGCTCCATGTGGCCGTCCTGTTCCGCGATCACGCTGGCGGAGATGCCATGACGACTACTGCAATAACTTTTCAGCAAGCCGTGGCTGTTACCGAACACACGAATGCTGGCATGGCTGTTGAAGCTGCCGCCCTCGGTGTTAACAATTCGCTTATCCGCCTGCAGGGCGGCCTGTTCAGCGGCTGCCGCCAGTTCAATCCCGCGATCGACGTCGATGTCCAGCGGATGAAACAAGTCAAGATCCGGCGCATCCCAGGCCATCAGTTCTTTTTCCGCCACTCCGGCATAAGGGTCTGGCGAGGTGTAGCGGGCAATATCGACCGCTGCCTGTACGGTACGGGCAATCGCCTCTGGGCTTAAATCGGTAGACGAGGCACTGCCTTTGCACTGCTGCAGATAAACGGTGATCCCTAACGCCCCGTCACTGTTGAATTCCACGTTTTCCGCTTCGCCATAGCGAGTGCTCACGCTAATGCCGGTGGTTTTACTGACCGCAACTTCTGCGCCGTCGGTGGTGGCTTTCGCCAGTTCAAGGG
>Ga0157364_1008854_pt1 | contig 10430 bp, 6 predicted proteins | sample AttsexASBM2_FD_111476 | JGI IMG/M metagenome (GOLD analysis project Ga0157364, IMG submission 111476) | Fungus gardens microbial communities from leaf cutter ant in Ribeirão Preto, State of São Paulo, Brazil - Atta sexdens ASBM2 | ecosystem: Host-associated > Fungi > Mycelium > Unclassified ... | reverse complement strand
CCCGCCGTATTCTCCAGACGTTGCTCCCTCTGACTATCACTTGTTTCGATCAATGGCACATGGCCTGGCTGACCAGCACTTCCGATCTTATGAAGAAGTAAAAAATTGGATCGATTCGTGGATGGCCTCAAAAGATGACCAGTTTTTTCGACGCGGGATTCGTACACTACCCGAAAGATGGGAGAAAGTAGTGACCAGCGATGGACAATACTTTGAATCATAAATATATAACCAGTTTTTTACAATAAAGCCTCGAATTTCGGAAAAAAACGGCGGAAGCGAAGTTGTACATCTAATAAATGAGAAAATAATAAAATTAAAATGATTGAAGCAAAGCAAAATGATGAAAATATAAAAATTGCTCAAAATTTTCAACCTTTCTATAAAAGTCACAACACATTTTCCTTGAAGTTAATTTCGTATAAAAATTCATATAAAAATACTGTCACTAATGCAATAAGTAAATTCGACAAGTAATGTCATTCGTAGTAATAGTGGTGGAGAAAATTTCATTAAAATTTCACTAAAGTTTGTGAAAATAAATATTATTGAACATTATATTTCAAAGAATACATGAAAAAGTTATAATAAAAAAAAAATTTCCTTTATGAATTCGAGAATTTCATGATGCGGTCATCTGAATCTACACTTCCAGTGTTGTTATTTTATTGGATTTAATAATTTTAGTGATTTTGGGGTATATTAATTATTATTTTTGTAAGAATAATACATTAAATTTAAGATTTAATAAAATATAAAAATAGTAGTAGTATAAGTAATAATTTTAAGATTAATAAATTATATGTTATTAAATTTTATTAGATTATTTATTTTTGAAATTTATGTATTAGTTAGTGTGAGTGTTATTAGTGAGTGTGGCTTTTTTGACATATGTTTGATTTTTGCAATCATAGAGGAAATATCCTTCAAAGAATCATGAACACCTAATGCTAATGGACGTATATTTGTAATATATCCAGTTAAAGATGGTGTTAAAGAGACGAAATACATGTAGACAAAATAATTAATGTTAAATATAATTGTAATGTTCAAATGATGATACCTATGATAACTTGTTTTCAATAATATTATAAAATATTTTTAAGCTGAAATAATTACTAGCTGAAATAATACTAACTGTGCTCTAATGATATATAGATATTTTTTACTTTAAATAAATTTTTTATACCAAATATTACAATACAATAATTATTGAAAATTGTCCATTTTATGTCATGTACTATTACAGTAATAACGCTACTAGCTCAGCAGTGATATTATTGCATATCAATAGCGACACTATTGAATATCAGTAGTAATGCTATTGCAGTGACACTAATATAGTTTTATACGGGATAAGTCCGCGATCCGATTGAAGTTTACAATGCTTACGAATTATGAAAAGCTGTAGACGCAGTTATTATATTGCTTTTACAATTTTTTGGGCAAGAACAGAGTTGAAAATTATAAAGTAGTTGCAGCCAAAACGATTGTTGCATTTCATAAAACAAGAGTCAACACGTCACAGAGTAGAAAATCTACGTTTTGATCAGTCATTTGAATTTTTTTTCTGACAACTTAGGCGATTTTAGTGACAAAAAGCGAGCATTTTCATTAAGATATTGCTACAATCAAACAACGCTTCAAAGGAAAAGACTCGCCATATGCTTAGAGAATATCGCTGATCGATTGATGCAATACACAACAAGATTAGCATAAATGCCAAAGCAAACATTTGTTTCCTCACTAAATAATTTGTTTTTTTGTACATTTAATTAACAAATTTTTTAACTTTAAAATAACTTAACTTTTATAATGTTAAATTTAACTTTACTTTGTTAGAAAAATGAATAATAAATATTGCTTTTAAATGAAGTCATGCAGAATATATTTTTTCATTAATATTCACAAAGAAGATAAGAATCACAAATTCATCAAAATCATCATAGAAAGGCCGAAAGAAAGAGAAATTTGTACGATTAATATGTATTTGTTCGATTAATATGCATTTTTTCATTATTTTGATTTACTCCAATCGTTTCATTTTCTCATTCAGTGAGCAATTTCACATAGAAATACGTAATTTTTAGACAATCACAAAATGTTATCTTGCGCTGCAGACGAAATGATCTCTTCTAAACTTTAAACATACGCAAATGATTTGATATGGCCAAACGAAACGCATGCTGGTACTAGATTTTTCTACTTTCACGGACAATTTAATTTTTTCATGTGTAAAAAATACTGTCGCAGTGATAATCAATCGATCTCGAAGTATATAGATTGGGGTACACGAAATAAAATGTCGAAATACCATCCATTGTTCTTAAGTAAGAAAGTCAATATCGAATATATTTCATCAATAAATCGAATTCATCGATATTCATCAATGAATTATTTCAATTCAAAAGTATCCATATTCAATCTGAATAAATATGCATTATATCAAATATATCGAATAATGATTAGGTGCTTGATCAAATTGATTCGATATATATTGTATGAATGCAATGCATATTCAAGGCGAATATAAATAATTTTTGAATTAATGAAGTATATTCAATACTTGCATTTCTTCGACATCTCTATTACTCTTATATATAAAATATCACAATAACTAAATTGAAGTTACACAGTTTATGAGAAAAATTTCGATCTCTTACTTCAAACTCAAAAAACATGACTTTCGAATTATTATCATAAATGAATTAACTTAACTTCATAAAAAAATAAAAAAATTTTTATATAAAAAGTTATAAAACAAAAATATCAAAATGACATTTAAGAAAATGTGAAAAATTATTTTTGACAGAAAATTATTGATTAATCAAATAATATCAATAAAAAAAATACAGGATCCCAGATAATGCTTTTTAAATGTTTGTTAAACGTTTTTCTTATTAATTTTACATTTTTCACGATTCGTTTTCAAAATTCATTAATTTAACTAATTAATTTTATTAAATGTTTATTTTAAATTAATTTTTCATTTAAAATAAATGATTAAAAAAACATTGTTTAAACGTTTATTTAAACGTTTGTTTTGAATTTATTTTTTATTTGAAACAATAGTTCAAAAAAATTTTTTAAACGTTTATATAATGTTTATGAAATATTTATTTTACATAATTTATGCATTTAAAATGCGATAAAAAAATATTTATTTCACGTTTATTTAAAATTTTATTTAAAGTTTATTAAATATTCATTTCATATTAATTATTTGAAATAATGATTTAAAAAAACTTATTTAATGTTTTTTAAATGTTTATTTGTAAATTTTTACAAGAACGAAGGATTCTTAATTTAAAAGAACAATATCGTGAGTATACAAGGCACATAAGAGTCAAACGTAATGAAATATTTTAAAACATAAAAACTCAAACAAAAAGTATAATACTAAGGAATGAAAGTAACTCGTTATTTGTAACGAAGTTACAGGTTACTTTTTCAGTTACTTTACTGCGTTACTTTTTTTTGGTAACTGTAGCGATAACGAAGTTACATTTTTTTGATAATAGCAACGAATTTTATTAGTTACTTTTATCGTTACTTTGCACATGATACAACAGCTACTTAACTGTAAAAAAATTTCGTAAATTTACACATATAATATACGTAAAATAGATTACATGATTAGTCCTGTAAATATAAAAAATCCTGCAATTTTACAGAATTATGTAATTCCATAAAAATTATGTAAATTTGTTTTTATTTTATAAATATATCTTATTTTACTGAAAATTATGGAATAGGAAGACATTTTTAATATTTTCTGTAATTATCCAAATTTTAGTAATATTACGTATTGTAACAGAAATATTTTGCATATTATTGAAAAATATATAATATATAGTGCGAAATATATTGTACCACAATCTACTTAGTTACACAATCTTACTTCCACAATTTACTTAGTTACAAATCAAGACATTATTTTTATTTGTACATTGCAAATTTACAAACGTGTGGATTTACAACTATTATAATGGGTTTCAAAATTATCCAATATAATAGTTGTAATTTTACACAACAATTTTTAATGTATAGATTAGAGAAGCTCCTAGACTCGTCCGCTATGATTGGCGGTCATTGATTTAAATAAAAATAACAGAAAAATAACGAAAAGTTACTTTTCAAGTAACGATAACTGTAATGAGTTACTTTTAAAAATCGGTAATTAATAATTTTACTTTTCCTACTCGGTAACGAGTAACTGTAACTTGTTACTTTTAAAATGTAATTTTCCATTCCCTGTATAATACTCTATAATTGATTAAAAATTATACAGGATGTTCCCAAAAGATGATATTTTAAGGGAATGTAGTATTTATTAAAACAAACCAAAAAGTCTTAATGAACAATACTTCGAAACTTTTATTTCTGAGTTATTATAGAAGCATTTTTTTTTGTGAAAAATAGAATAACTTAAATTTACAATAAATGTTCAATGTACTTCCGTCCATTTCAACACACAATTCGGCGTCTTCTCATTGGAGATAAAGATTGAACATATAGTAAAGATTCCGGGTTTATTCCGGATATATTTGTTGACAACAGTTTTCAATTCTCTGAGTCAATTTATTATCAACTGATGTGACATATACCATCTCTTCAAGTCCCCATAGATAATAATCCAACGGATTTAAATTCGGTGAGTCATACAACTGGCCGCCACGTCCTATACATCTTTCTTGAAAACGATTGGTTAAATAATCTGACATTAACGAGGAAATGGGCAAAGGCACTATTGTGCATGAACCACATTCATTGTCTATATTATAAAGGAATATCTTCCAAAAGTTCGAATAAATTATTTTCTCAAAAATAATTTAAGATAAACTTGTCCTGTTAGTCTACTAGGCAAAATGTAAGGTCCGATTAGATGGTCTCCAAAAGTACTTGCTCAAATGTTCACAGAAAAATGCTGATGCCATAATGCTATGACAGTGTGAGGATTTTCATCTCCCCAAACATGTATGTTATGAACGTTATTAATTCCATTCCTGGTGAAGGATGTCTCATCAATAAACAAAATATTGCACAAAAATTGTAGATCTTGATTGCATCGATGAAGAAGCCATTGACAAAAGTGATCCATTGTTGTAAATCAACTAATAGAAGAGCCTGAACGTGATGGACATGATAGGGATGCAAAAGTTGATCATGCAAAATATTCCACAAGGCTTAATCTTTTTTGTAGGGCGATTCTTCGACAAGATGTTCCAGGATTTTCTTCAATTGTGCGTAAAATATTTTCCTCGAACGCAGGAGTTCTAACAAGTCGCGGTCTACCGCAACTAAATTTGGTTTGAATTGATTTCACGTAAGCGTTGATGAATTCTTTTATTGGGCTGTCGGCGATTCGGATAAACTGCATGATACAAGCGTGCTGCTTTTGAAGCATTGTCTATACATAAAATGAATATCCGTCATTTCAAAATTTATGTAATTAGCCATTTTTCAGATAACACAAAACTAGACATAGTCCACAATCCAAAGTTAAATACAACAATCCCTGCATAATTAGGTGATCACATACAGGCGTCCGTGAATGAATTGACTAAGAGACTTGGAAATTATTGTCAACAAATACGAAATAAACTTGGAACCTTCAATGACGAAATATGCCGAATTGTGTACTGACATGAGCCGAAGGTACATTGAACATTTATTGTATTATATATTTAATTTATTTTTTATTTTTCACAGAAGAAAATGCTTCATGACTTAGAAATAAAAAGTTTTCGAAGTACTGTTCATTAAGACTTTTTGATTTGTTTTAACGTACTACATATACCTAAAAGGTACCTTTGGTACCACCTTTTGGGAACACCCTGTATACACACACACACACACACATATATATATAGGGAGTACAAATAAATTTCCGCCATTTGCAAAAGACGGCGCCACTAATAAACTATATAGTTAAAATTGTTTGATGTAAAACGACATATCGTAAGATTGGATCCAACAATCCCATAACTTTGAAATATTAGCGATTTTGTATCAGCATCATATATTTTTTTTTCTATGAAAATGTCGAGTTTTGAGCCGAATAAGCATCATTTGTGGAAACTTTTGATTTACTTCTTTAATTTGAAGAAATCTGCAGCTGAGGCTCATAGATTGCTTGTAGAAGCATATGGTGATGCTGCCTTAAGTGAGAGAAGTATCGTGAGTGGTTTCAAAAGTTCAAGAACGGTGAATTTGACGTCGAAGACAAAGAACGTAGCGGAAGGCCGAAAGTGTACGAAGACGCGGAATTGGAAGCATTATTAGATGAATTCGTGCCAAACGCAAAAAGAACTTGCACTTACATTAGGAGTGACTCAACAAACAATTTCATATCGTTTGAAATCATTAGGAATTCAAAAGCAAGGGAATTGGGTTCCATATGAACTGAAGCCGAGAAACATTGAACGCCGATTTTTCACATGTGAAATGCTGCTTGCCAGGCATAAACGAAAGGGTTTTTTGCATCGTATAGTCACTGATGAAAAATGGATCCACTACGATAACCTAAAGAAGAGGAAATAGGGACCACCTGGCCATGCTTCAATCGAGCTAAGCCGAATATTCATGGAAAAAAACTCATGGGATCAGCTTGGTGTCGTGTATTATGAGTTGTTCAAACCGAATGAGACCATTACTGGGGCTCTCTACCGAACAATTGATGAGATTGAGCCGAGCACTCAAGGAAAAACGCGCCCACTACTACTACCGACATGACAAAATTATTCTCCTGCATGATAATGCTCGACCACATGTTGCGGCGCCGGTCAAAACTTACTTAGAAACACTCAAATGGGAAGTTCTACCTCACCCGCCATATTCTCCAGACATTGCTCCTTCCGACCACTTATTCCGATCGATGACGCATGACCTGTCTGAGCAGCACTTCACATCATATGAAGATACCAAAAATTGTATCGATGATTGGATAGCTTCAAAAGATGAAGCGTTTCTTCTGACGCGGTATCCACATGCTACCAGAAAGATGGGAAAAAGTAGTAGCCGCCTAGCGATGGCCATTACTTTGAATAAAACATTATGTACCGTTCTTTCACAATAAATGCTTAATTTTTGATAAAAAACGGCGGAAACTTATTTGTACTCCCAAGGGGAGTACAAATTATATATATATATATATATAATTTTTAATCAATTATAGAGTATTATATTATATATACTTTTTGTTTGAGTTTTTATGTTTTAATAAAATATTTCATTATATTTGACTCTTATGTATTCAAAACTCTCGATATTGTTTATTTGTAACTAATTTTAAGTTTCATTTTTCAAAATAACATTCTTTAAATAATTACAGTTTAAATAATTACATTCTTTATATAACGTTTATTAAATGTTTGTTTTTTGTTAAATGTTTATTTATTTAAAATATGATTAAAAATATTTTTTTAAATGTTTATCTAACATTTATTATAAATATGTAAAAATTATTACTACATATTTTTTAAAACTCAAATTAATAAAAAATGGGTCGAAATAATAAAATAATCACAGAAAAGAAGTTAACACATATAATAGCGTTAAGTATAGCGTTAAGTATGGATAATAAGAACTGTGTGCATCAATAAATATAAATGGCGTGACAGATAAGGTCGAAATTCATAACTCTGAGGTTCAAAACCCAGTAAATGAAAAAGATAATATTGTTACACTCGCCGTGCGTTATCTGCTACGCACAACCGAATCGCCAGAGTAAAAGTGCACGCTCGAATCGCGAATATAACAACACATAAATTATAAAAAGACACTAAACTCTTTATTAACATTTGCACAGAGACAACGACACATAAGTAACAGCGAGTAATATTTCTGAAGAAAGCAAACTCGAACGTTGACAGTTCAAAACCTGATCCAATTCTAACGACTTTCGTCTTCTTGGCAACCGCCTGTCAATCCTTCTCGCTCGTGACACAATTCAGCGCGCAGAGAATCGAAGCAGCACGGATATAACACTGCTCCTTCTTTCTTTTAGATTGCTGTCTCGATAATTATAACTTCAACGTCTAATCATCAGATAGCTTTATGCTCTACTCTGTTATATAGATTACCGATCCCTCTCATGATCAACGCTTATGGGAACCTTTCGAGCAGAGCACTTTTTGACTGCTTCACCAGAGTCATCACAGTTCTCTGAACTCCTCTTGACTCTTCTCTTGAAGCCTTGAGCCCTTAATTCTTTTTTTTACGGACAGGGCAGGGGGAATTTAGCTTTTACCGCTAATCCTCTGTTCTCAGTTCCCGCTTCGACATTTGCTCTCCGTTCTATGGGAAAACCATAGTTCCAAAACCGTGGGCGAGGCAGGCTTTTTAACAAAATTTCTTTTTTTCATTTTTCTTTTGAACTAGTCCCGACCGTTCCTCTATTGCCGCCAGAATCGCAGAATAAAACCTCTCTCCCTCTCTCCCTCTCTCCCTCTCCCCCCTCCCGCAATGTGCAATGTACAAATGAGCTCGAATTTTGTATCTAAATCAGTACTGAACTCTGTAACTGTAAAAGAATAAACGCAGTAATTGGTTTATACGTAAATAGCCTATCTAATTCCTAAATATCTTTTTTTATGTACGGGCTTCGGAAGAAGCCCTAACCTAATTCTCTCTGAATAAGGAAGCAATCCATCCGCATGAATCATCTTTCTCCTATGTCTAGGTGTCCTATGGATATCGAAGACTACGTCACTCTGCTTGTCGACTATGAAAGGTCTTTCTCAGTTACTTTGTAGCTTTCCTAGGATTCTTATTCTTTTTCTTACGAAGATTAGAAGGCCAAACTTTTGATCCTTCACAAAACTATATTTGTTTAGCCTTCTAATCGTACCTTCATGCGTTCAGATCTAATTTTCATCACGCACTTGACTGTGGATTTGCTCAAGTTTCTCCCTCAACTTTCCAATATACTTCCCTACCGACCCTTTTTCCTCTATCTCCAGCGGATTTGGGGATACACCGGCTGTCTCGAAGACCTATACGCTAATAAAAACATTGAGATTCAATGATCTCAATCCTATTGATTTTCGGAAATGAATTTCGCTAAATAGCTCATAATCGCTGGCACTCTACCTGTCCATTGGACTGAGGATGCAAGGCCGTTGTTCTCGTCTTTTTTAGTAGTCTTAATCCAAGCATGAGCGCCAATTGCGCGAATCTCCTAATTTAAAATTCCTCTCCTGATTAGTATGAATCTCCAAAGGAACACCATACTTTGAAATAACTGACTTACAAGAGTTTCAGCCACTGACTTGGCTCTTATATTTTTAAATGAGAAAACCCCACCTATTTGCTAAAACAATCTACGATGACAAGCAAATATTTATTTCCTAAAGAAGAAGACGGAAAAGGATCCAATACATTCATTTCTATTCTCTCGAATGGAGTTCCAATGTTATAAATCTGAAGGAGAGAGATTTCTCCTTCTTTGAAACGTAGATCTTACAAGATCTACACCAATTTTCTACATCCTATTTGCAAATGATCCAGTAAAACCTCTTTCGAATCTTCTCCAAAATTTTATTTACTCCGAAATGTCTGCCAAAAAGAAAATTGTAAACTTCTTTTAGAATTTGTCTTACACATTTTCGAGGTACCATTAATTGTAAAATATTTTTCTTCAAATTAAGAGCTTCTTATTTCTTATACAGAATACCGTTCTTTAAGACGAAAGCAATAGGACCAATAAATTCGACAAGCATCTTGAGCGACTATCTCTTCCCGGAGCAAGCGCACTTTCGCTTCTTTGCCCCCATGATGACCGAAATAATCTCCCCTTTGATCCCTACGCTGTCCTCATTTTGAATTTCTTCCACTTTGATATATAATTACAATCTATTAACTCATATTCCCTTCTGGATAATTCATTTGCATTTTTATGAATCAAGCTTTTCAGGGGCGGCGATTTATATGTGGAATGAAGGACTCCACACATGTGAATTTCCACATATGTCGAACTGCAGCTAACCTAAATTTTTAAGTAAAAGTACACGAGTACACAAAGTTTACGAGTCGTCAAAAAATCCGCTCTTTTTGTAATTCATGAAGATGTATTTTAATTCATTGGATTTTTTTTATTGGCGATATCTTAATAAACAATTCGGTGCGTTCTGATTGGTGCCTGGTGGAATTCTTTTTTCCTCTAAGCGACTAATCAAATGGCAACTAACAAAGGCAACTGCAAAGATTATTTGTTTTTCAAAATATAACATTTGTTCCATGAGAGAAAGTTAATAAATTTTTTTATATAACCGAGTTTCGAGATAGTAAAATAAAATATATATTTTATATATATATATATATATATATATATATTTGGGTATGGGAAAAAGTTTTCGCCTTTTTTAAATGAAAACGATGTGTTTATTAAAACAAATCTATATAAGTGAATTTATTCAAAGTATGCTCCT
>Ga0157364_1008853_pt1 | contig 10430 bp, 9 predicted proteins | sample AttsexASBM2_FD_111476 | JGI IMG/M metagenome (GOLD analysis project Ga0157364, IMG submission 111476) | Fungus gardens microbial communities from leaf cutter ant in Ribeirão Preto, State of São Paulo, Brazil - Atta sexdens ASBM2 | ecosystem: Host-associated > Fungi > Mycelium > Unclassified ... | reverse complement strand
GAATAACTTTATGATGCAGACACAAATCGACTAATGTTTCTATGGGGTTATGTTGACAGATGTCCAAGTTTATTGTATGACATCTATGATCTATTTATTTCGACCACCACTTACCGCTAAAGCCATCTATAGGAAAACGGCGGAAGCAAAGTTGTACATCTAATAGATTATATGTTATAGATTAATGTATCATGCTCAGATAGTCTCGGAAGGTTTAGATCAGATTTAAACTCTAGTTGCAATTACATTTTTTTGCAATAAATTCTATGTTATGTTTTAAGATGCTTATTAGCATCATTGTTAAATTGACAAGTTTATTTTATGATATTATTTCAGTTTCATTTTATGATTGTATTTTAAATCTGACAGTAATCAGCAAGTACTTTATATAACTGGAAAATATATTAAAAACTTTACATGTAGGGGTGATCGGGGCACCATGAGTCATAAAAATTCGAACTCTTAAAAGTGCATCTAAATATAAAAAAAAATCTAAATATAAAAATGCATCTAAGTATAAAAATTTTTGTATCTTTTTTTTAATAAGCATAATACATATTTTAAAATTTAATAAATATATTTAGTAAATGTTTATTAATTTTTAAGAAAAAAATAAAATATTTTTTAAGAAATAATCCATGGTGCCCTATACGCCACACACAAAATAGTAAGATTGTGTAAGAAATACGGACGAAAGTTAGAAAATTTTCAATTAACTGATACAATAAAATATAATTACAACTAATAATTATTAAATAATAAAATAGAAAGTTATAAGAAAATAAATGAGAAATAATCATGTAAAATAAAAAATTTATTACGATAAAGTAAAATTAATTGCTTAGAAATAATTATAAATAATAAATTACCCTTTTAATATACATATAATATATTTTCTCTATTCTTTCTATCTCTATATGTCCCGTTTCATGAATAATTAATGTATGATCATATCCCAATTATACATTTAATTATACATTTAATAGAAAACTATGTAAAATAAATGTTACACTATCATTTGTAATACAGTAAGTTGAGAAAAAAATTTGCACTTTATCTTCGTACATGTATCTTCTGCTATAAAAACAATATTAAAACATTTTTATGTTAAAAAGTTACTATTACATCACGATAACCATTAATTTGATTGATGCTTTTTGATACAATAGAATTTAATCACTGCCACCTAGATAAAAAATATGGGCAACGAAGTAATAGTTGTATTGTACCAATAGTATTAATTTAAACATTCTAGATTATGTCAAACAATCAAATAGTATCCTGTGATCTATGGTGTCTTAGTTTCCCCTAAATATTATTAGACATCGAGATAGCCTCAATCATATTTCTTTACTTACATTTGATTTATTCATATAGCGGCGCAATGTTTACTTGTTAAAAATATACAAAAGTTAAAGCCTATAATGGTTAAAGCTGGATCTTGGTTAGTCTAAAGGCTTAGGACGTTCGCATGGAATGCTAGAGATCTGAGTTAAACTCCCGGTCGAGGTAATATTTTTCGCAATAAATTTATTAACTGATTTTTAGCATATTAACATTCTCAAATAAGATCCCTGATTGAGAGCATCAAATTATTAAATTTTTTATCAATTTAATTTGTAATAATACTACAGTATTTCAGTTGCGCGTTTCTGAATCTGAAAAACCAAATGAGTGTGCAGTTCAAATGACTATATATTTATATGTGCAGTTCAAATGATTATATATTTATATGTAATATTAAAATACATAAATTCATATAGAATGATTTAAAGTAAATATGCAGTATAACACTCCTACTTGCGATTTCTCTGTAATTTTGTAAAGGACTTCGTACAAATATGAAAAAGTGTTTTTGATCGAATTGGCTAAATTTTTGATGTTGTAGTTCTCATTCTGAACAAATGTTTCAATGGGTACAACTTGAACTATGGCTAGTTTCAGAGATATAGGCGGTTAAAGTGTCCTCTGCCGAAAATGCGATATGCACTACATACGCGTTATTATCGACTTTTTATGGCTTTGTTTTTATAAATAGTTACAATATAAATAGTTACAATAATAGTAATTATAATATATATAATAGTAACTATAATAGTAATTATAATAAATATAATTACAATTATAAATACAATTATAAATACAATTAGCATAATTATAATTATAATTATAATTATACCGGGTGTCCAGCGAGATTAGCAATAATTCACAGGAAGGTAGATGGCATTAAACTAAGTTGAAAAGTCCTCTACCATTTTGCAAGTTTCACAATAGTTAACAAGATATTAATTACTAAAATTGCTGAATATTGGTTTTCAATAATTTTTTACTCAAATATTATTAACTTTACAAAAAACTGCAAGAGACAAAAATCATTAATTTTTTTTTCATAGAAAAAGAATTTTTTATCAACTTTTTAGTACTGCATTTTCTTATTTTTTCTAACATGAGAAAATACAGTATTAAAAATTCTGAAAAAATTCTGAAAACATTCTCAGAACTTTCTGAAAAGAAAACTAACAATTTTTATCTCTCGTTAATGTCTTACTCGATAATGTTGTCATTTATTAATTAGATATGGTTATTTTTTTAGCCTGTTGTCATTATTTCTGTTATTTATGAATTAATGACATCAGTTCAGTTATAAATTAATTATATCAATATAGAAAATTCGTGTTTTAATTAATTAAAGCACAGAATATGCACACAGATATACATTTTGAATCATAAACTATATAATATAAAAAGTAAGACAATTCTTAAATAATAATTTAAAATTATACGCATTCTCGAAAATGTCAAAAAATTAAAAGTAAAGAGCGAGCTAATAAGAGTAAAGCGCTGTTGTGCAAATTTGTAAATCTTCAATTAATTTAATTTGGATGTTTCGATTCACATTCGAATCTTTAGCAATAATCACATAATAGAAAGAAGTTGAATCTTTGGCGAGAGAACCCTACCAACATATATTATATGTAATTGTTGTACATGGTTAATAAATCCAGTGAGAGCCACAGCAATAACGAAGGTCAATCTCGTTTATTATTCACGTTTACAGCGCTTTATTTTCATTAGCTCTTTACTTTTAATTTTTTGATAAACTAACTTAAATCATAGCAGGAGATAGATATATAGCAGAAGATAGTTTCTGATTTAAAATACATATCTGTATATTCTCTACTTTAATTAATTAAAATTAGTTAAAAATATTTTCTTATATAATTTAAACTGTAGCAAATAATAGTTTTTAATTCAAAATGTATATCTGCATATTCTCTGCTTGTTTGACTAAGACAATATTAAGTTAACCCTGATAAAATACCATCATGAGGTTAACAAGTTATTTTAATCATATTTAATTTGAATGAATAACAACATTAATTAGCAGACGCAGTAGTTAAATATCATTAAATTGTTATTTTCCAACTTACCAACATCAAAAAGTTTTGATTTGTGCGACGATTTTCCTTCTCAGAATTTTGCGAAAATATACAAAATTACAGGAAAATCAGAGGTAAGGGCATTATACTGCATATTTACTTTATTTAAGCATAAAAATTCAATTTCGACTTATAGGCTTTAACTCTTACTTGTGCATTTACATTATAGGATCTTAATAATCGTATTATTATTAAGAATACTTTGATTATGTGTCTAAATAATACTTGTTTTCTTTTTTTGTTTTTTTTTTTTAGCAAGGAACACTACTGCAAAAAAGATAACTGCAATCATAGAAAAGGAATTTTCACTGGAAATTGATTTGAAGGAGAAGGAAATTTTGCAGATACAGGACAGATTACACAAAGCTCTGAAGATTTTTCATCTGTTACGTTACATTATAATTACTAATTTTTACAATCGCAAACAGTGTCAAATTTCCCAAGCTGTGGAAACAAAACAGACAAGAATTCATCCTGCAATTAAAACATTATTTGGAAAGAGTCCTAAATTTACTGATTACACAGATCTTGCAGTACCATCAACGTCTACCGATCCCCGATTTTTGCATCATGACAAATCTTTCACATCGGACGCGCTTAATAACATACTTAAAATCGAAGAAAATGCAAACAAGAATGATAGTACGTTACAAGGTGAAAAGCGAAAAATGTTGGATGAAGAGTTTCAACCTCGCAAGATACCTCGTTATGTTCCACCAAAGAGCAGTTTGCCTGAGAAAAGTCCGTCTCGCGGAAATAGTCATAAGGTCCGCAAACGCATTGTTGTCGGCAATATTTCCAAGTGGATCCCGCCGGATTGGCGAGAGGATGCGTCTAGTCACAAATGGACGATGTATGTGCGTGGCGACAAAGACGAAAAAGCTAACATCAGCACTTTCGTCAGCAAGGTGAGGTTTTTCCTGCATCCCAGCTATCATCCAAATGACATTGTTGAGGTCACATCGTACCCGTTTCATTTGTCCAGACGAGGATGGGGCGAGTTTCCTCTTAGAGTGCAATTGCACTTCAAGAATACCTTGAATAAGCCCATGGATATAATTCATCATCTGAAATTGGATCGTACTTATACAGGACTGCAAACCTTGGGTTCTGAGACTTTGGTCGACGTGTGGATTCATACGGCTGAATCCCATAATTCCGAGCAGAATAATAACCGTGAATCTTCAATTAATGATACTTTCGTAAAAATAGAATTAAATGATAGTTTTGAATCTATTGATAAACAATCAGAAAAATTTAGGAGCATGTCACGGCTTAACATTTTCAAGGAAATTCAAGTAAAAAAAGAATCTGATTTGGAAATACATGAACGATATAATTCATCGTTGGATTTAATGTTGATCAAAAATTCAGAAAGAATAAAAACTAAACCTAACGACACACTAAACACTTATATATCTAATGATAAACATAGAGAAGCAATATGTCATATTAAACACGATCATAATTATTTTTGCAGACAGTATTTTAACTCTCATCATTTTACAGTAAGAGAAGGAAATATGACCGTGGAACACTTTCCAGAAAATGATAACAAAACATTATCGATTAATTCAACAGTCGAAAATAACAAAAAGACATCTGATGTAATGATTTCCACACATAGAATTAATGGTGATATTCAGTCTTCCAGTAATTACCAGTCTTTGGCATCTTCAAATATAATTATAAATGATTCACAAATGACATCAATAAATGCAGTATTCCAAGAGAACAATAATCGAAAAGATTTATTATCCGATACGGACAAATCTTTACAAAATTCGAAAAGTGATACTTTCAGAATTTTAGAAACTTCTTCGGCCAGTGATACAGTGACGGCTATTAATGGTTTCCGCAAATCGTTTGGTAATTCACTCGATTGCTTCAACAATTTACAGAAAACTACAAATTCTTCGGAAACCTGCAATTTGCATTTAAAACCTTTGCAAATCTCCATACCACCGAACATAATCGCATCGTCAAGCAGTAAGCATATACTTCTATTGAAGAATGAAAAATCGGTACCAGTGGATTTCACAAATATTCTTCCAAAAACTAGAGAAAACTTGAGGATGTTTGTCGATGGCGTGAAAGTTTCTGTTCCGAGCATCGCAAAACTAAATGTTCCTGTTTCTCAGGGCGTTAGCATCCTGAAGAAGTTGCCTAATGTTAAGGCAAATGCACAACAGGAAGATACCCTTAACAATAACAAAAAAAAGACAGCACTACTCAAACTAAAAGACACTAATAGTTTGCTGCTGAACGTTAACGAGAACGTGCCGATTCTGAAAATAGTGGACTCGCACGATTCACGGTACAATTACAGCCTCGCCGAGGCAATAGGAGGCATTCCGTCGGTTGGCAAGCAAGAGTTCGTATCGTGCGCAAAATCGGAGGATAAGACCATTGTACAGCGGACGAAGATTACGCTGGGTAAAGACAAATTCAAAATCCAGAGCAAAAAGGATTTATATGAAGCAGTTCTTCAGTCGATTGATATCGCGAATATCGCCGATATAGAGGCATTGATACGATTTATCATACGTCGATTGCCGATTGTTACAGAAGACGTTCGCGATCCCGATTACAGACGGTTGCATCCTTATGCGTGTTACAGCAAAGAAGAATACTTGTCGTACAATGTTGGAAAGCAACGAGCCATAGAATGGTACCGCGCAAAGATGATTAGAAGCTTTCTACAAATGAAGCTGATCTTAAGTGATCAATTGTGGAGCATTAAGGAGATTATGCTATGGGCGAGACTGCACGGCTATACACCGAGCCAAAGTGTCTTCGGCATTCAGGAAACAACAGGAACAAGCAATACGAAAAAACTACCCGATACCATGACAGTCACCATGATTTTATCCACATATACGGAACCAATTGCGTTGCAAAAATGGTTGCAGACTTGCCAGCAAGAGCCTAATCGTCAGTCAGATAATTATATCAATGACGAAGAAATTGATGTTGAAAATATTAAGGAATGTCCGCGCAGAATTACAATCGATCGAAGAAAAAACGGTAGTAAGAAGAATAACAATTATTCAACCGATTCTACATTAATACCAATTGAACTTGATGAAAATTTGCTACCGTTCCATAATTTCGTGTGCGACACCGCGCAAGAAATTGGCATTAAAATCGAACCGGAAGAGATTATTCCTGGTGTTCTCTATTGTGCAGCTAGTCGCGTAATAATGCAGGTAAATATTTCTGATATAAATTATATTCACTTTTGTATTAGAATAAAAATTGCATTATCACTGTCATTATTGTGTTTAGGTTGTCAAATGTTTCGTGGAAGATCTCACTCGATCGTCATTGGCAAGAGCTTGGGAAAGAAATAATGGAAATGAGTACTTATACTTTTTATATTTTTATTGCATTTTGTAAATTATGTATCATACAACTTACGTATTTTATTAATTTATATTGCAGATGTCCCAAACTTATTACGCTGAACGATGTTCGTAATGCTCTTGCAAATCGAGAAGAATTCGACATTTTTACGAATGAAGGTTTGGGTTCGAGACAAGAATTAAATGCAACAAACCTGTGACAACACTCAAGCTATCGCTAACAAACGATCACTTAGTCATACCGGACTCCAAAATACAATTAAATAATCGGTGTCATTCTTAAATACAGTAAAAGAAAACACAGATGCGGGTTTTCTACATGGAAAAATTCTAGCTACTCGATTCATTTTAATCCCAGCCTGGAACTGGAATCCTGTGATTCAATCTCATGTTGCAGCCATTCACAGACTGATTTGTAGTAAGATAAAAGCGGCTCTATGCGATACTTGGAATATCCTGTTAGAAAATGTAACACATTTCTCCAATTTTACTTCTAAGTTTCATGATCGACCTGAAAGCGTAAACTGAGTCATAATCACTTTTATATACATTCGTACATTATTTTCTATGTTTTCCATAATCGAATGAAGCATTACGTATACATTGTAGGGAAGTTATTTTTTTAAATTTTTTTTCTTATTTTCGAAGAAAATCAGAATTAAAGCTATTATTTTATAAGAATTTATGTAGTTGAATCTTTTTCCTTAAGAATGTTCCCGCATTCTTCAAACCATAAATGTCGCATTTGTGAAGAGGTAAGTTAAACCAATTGGATATATTCAAGGATGTACATTCCTTGAAAGCTGTACTTGCAAAAAGTTTCCTAATATCTATTTATATCAAATCGTTTTTGTTATATAATTTCATTTGTATATCTTTATCGTATCAAATTGTCCCGAACTTACCCGGCATAAGGTATATTATGGGCGACATGAAATTTCGCTGCAGGATGGTGGGGGATCCAGTTTAATAGGGATGTCTTTAGAATCCTCATAATGATAAAAAGCAATTTGTGTTAGAAAAATAGTCAGTTGGTTTTTATCAAAATAGGCATTTGAATTTATAATGTACAAATGTACAATGTATGTAAATGAATTAGTTATATAATAATTAATCAATTTTTAAAAAGATTAAGTACCTTAAAAAATGACGACTGATTTTGATACACCATGTAATAATACTGTGACCAATCTCGTGATAAATAACATTGAAATCTTGTGGTTTTAAACAGGCAAAAATTCTAAAATAAAAATACAGTTAAATTTAATTAAACAAGGTCTACGAGACAATTAAATTATTTTAATAGAATAAATTTCATGTTCTTAAACAAACATTTCAATCTACATGTGAAGCCATTATCAGTTATAACAACAAGTAATTAAAAGTTTATAAAAATTGAAATTGCATACGGATCAGAAATTAAAAAAATAATAAAGTCGAAATCCAAATACAATTCAAGTCAAGAAAGAAAATCATAAGCAATATAAATTCGATATTTTGATTTCAAATTGTGTTTATTATTTATAAATATAATTTATGATATTCATTAACAAGTACTCGTAAAATATTAGGCTAATTTTTGTGATTACTTTTGACAAACACTACCTCAATGATTTCTCTTAAAAGTTTATATAAGATATATCCAAAAGAATCATTATCAGGAACTGAATCATCTACTAAAAGAAAAATATTTTACAAAACACAGTGTTTGAATAACATTTATTTTTAATATTAAATTATTTAAATAGTTTTGTAATATTAAAGGAAATTTAAATGATTTATCAATGAATCCATAATCAAACATTCGACTATTTAATTGATCGAGTGTAAAATAATTACATTCTATGCAATGTTTAATTATACTATAACACATATCGTAAAACGAATTCTTTCATCAGTATCATACATCGAATCTAAAGCAGAATTGACTATTACATGAAAATTTATTAATTTATTAAAAATGCTTTCTTTTATACCTGTTACAATTTCATTGTTTGTAATATCTTCTTCATAATTTTCTACTGTGTAATACATCTTTATATTGCATTTGCATATTTTATTTTTTATTTTTGCAAATTCTACAGTAATAAGAGCATTGAAACTTTCTACAAAACCAAAAATAAAATTAATAAATTATCATCAGTATAAAATTCAGTAGTAAAATATACTTTTTTTATTTCTCCATTATTAGTTGTAATAAAAATTCCTTAATTAAATTAATAAAAAAAGCAAAAGTTTTTTTATTACCATATATTTTTCTATTAATACTTTCAAAAATTAATGTAAGAAGAATATTATCTGAATTAAACTGACATTCAGATAGAAGGCAAAATAATGTTACATAAATTACATCGAGTTTACATGATTTTGGACCAAATAGATCATTTGATCCAAAGTCATCAAAATAAAACATTAAAAATAAAACTATGTCGTTTAGTTTATAAAATGATAACTTGTTTTTCCATATATCAGTTTGTACATAATTATATATTCGATCTGTATTATTTTTTTAAAGAATTTATATTTGAAAATATTAGGTGTGGGAAAAAGTTCATAGCGGTTTTTTAATGCTATCTAATGGGAAAAACGCCATGAACTTTTTCCCATACCTATATCATTTAAAGGAATTTTGAAAAAAAGCTAACATTTGTCTTAAAGAAATAAATTGTCCAGTCTTATTGATGCGTTGTTCGGTGTAACGTCTAATAGTATATGATTGTGGAGCCACATATTGTCCATTTTTTTGTAAAATATTTTATTCTGCTCTGTTGACATAACAGTGAAAGAATCTTTATAATCTTTATAAATTGTTTGAATTTCATTTATAGCAGTTGTGTTATTGTCTGACGTTGAAGATAGTATTTAAACATATTGGGTTGTTCAAAAAGTCATTGCATTTTTTCCAATAGATGGCGGTCCACATTTATTTGTATGCGAGCGTGACATGAATGTCAAATGTTCACACGCGTTTTGTTGTTGATACTCAACTTAAAAACCAAAAAAAAAGTTGACACGATTCGGTCGAGTTTTGTACTTGCAATTGTGGTTCGAACATGGAGAATTTTGAAGAGCAGAATATTCGCCAATATTCTGTTTTATTATTTCAAAAAAGGGAAGAAAGCAACTGAAGCAAGGGAAAAGTTGCATCGAGTTTACTGCAGAAATGCCGTCAAAAAAACGCCAGTGCCAGAACTGGTTCGCCCGATTCCGTGATGGTGATTTTTCAGTCAAAGACACTCATCGCTCCGGTAGGCCTTCCAAGATTGAAATGAAAGCATTGGTGCAAGCAAATAAGTATTCAACGGTTCGGGAGTTTGCTACCGCTCTAAAAGTGTCCGTTGGAAGTGTTCATGGCCATTTGAAATCACTAGGCTTCATAAAGAAACTCGATGTTTGAGTACCGCATGAGTTGAAAGAAATTTATCTGACGAATCGCATGAGCGTCTGCGATCAACTCATCAAACGCGAAGAAAACGATCCGTTCTTGAAGCGTATGATCACAGGCGACGAAAAATGAATTGTTTACAACAATGTCAGCCGAAAAAGAAGTTGGAGTAGGCGAGGTGAAGCACCGGAAAGGCAAGCAAAGGCGGAGATCCATCAAAAGAAGGTAATGCTGTCAATG
>Ga0157364_1008852_pt1 | contig 10431 bp, 4 predicted proteins | sample AttsexASBM2_FD_111476 | JGI IMG/M metagenome (GOLD analysis project Ga0157364, IMG submission 111476) | Fungus gardens microbial communities from leaf cutter ant in Ribeirão Preto, State of São Paulo, Brazil - Atta sexdens ASBM2 | ecosystem: Host-associated > Fungi > Mycelium > Unclassified ... | reverse complement strand
CATTACGTCGGAATGTTTCGTTTTCACAATAAAAGAAAGTCTGATTAACCTTAACGTTATTATCGTGTGATCTAATAAGTATGCAACACGATTCTTCTCGTGTCTGTTTCTTGTCGCGCACACTATTGGGAGATTGACATGTAAATCATGCTGAGCCTTTTTGCCGACCATCGTCGAACATCATTAAGTTTCCGCACCCCCGAGAGCGGCGGGGCACGTAGAGGCAACTGGACGACGAGCAATAAACGTCTTGGGCACACGGTATAAATAATCATCGATACGACGACGGCCCATTCGTAATTAAGCGAGATGGTGATGTACTGAAAACAGTAAAACGTGGAAATTTATATCCTACAGCCAGGCATAAAACTCGATGAAAAAGCCCAAAGATGGCGCATCTCTGGGCATTGCGCTTGAATTGATACCGTTGCAACACATGCCTGTATTTCGCTGCGAATATTAAAAAATAAATTTGCTAAAGATAAACGTTATAATTTGCAAATTTATTTTTATGATTTGATATGTTTATTTTCACGAGATTAATTTATTTTTATAATTTTATCCGATACGTTCATTACCTGAAAATTAATATTTTGAATTTTACTGTGGAAGTGTCTATTATACATAGGACTTAATGTTGCATTTAATATTTGTATTTCTTATATGCACATTTTATATATTTTCTTTTTCGTAATTTCAATAATTTTTTATAATTAAATTTATATATGCAGTTTAGATTGTAATTTATTGGGAAAAAATGTCTCAATATAATCTCAACTTATTTTCAACATTGTAATTTTTATTACATATAGCGAATCATAATAAATCGATATTGAATCACAACGACTGCGTTCAGTAGACTCAACAGTTGAATGAGGGCTATTATTGGTGTAGTCTAGATCATTCAATCAGACTTTTAGATTTAGGAGAATATATCAATATAACAGCGAGCATTCGGTCAACTGTTGAGTCTGAACGCAGTTATAACATAGAAAATAAATACAACAAACATAACAAATTGATAAACTGGAGACTTTCCCGCGTCAATCAATTTTCATGTTGGTAACAATAATATTACCAGAGAGAGAGCAACGCAATCTTCAGTACCATGCTGAAAGTTCTCTATTACGACTATATTATTGGATTTACCGATTTTTGTAATTTATATTCAAATACTCGTACTATTGTGGGATTCCTTTTTCTGTCTCTCCTCTTTTCTCGTTCCTCACGGCGCATTTAATCGGCCCAGGCGAAAGCCCATTACATCGGATGGCTTTGTCACGCCGGTGGCACTCTGTCGGAGAATTAATAACCTCGCTATACTCACGACGTGTTCATACACCTCCCGCCCATGTGCCGCCACTCGAAACACTTCGGCCGAATTATTTGTTCGACACGATTCGATACGCGCGTTTCTGTCGTATCTTATCTCCGATCTAACGTCGCACCCTCGACGCACGAGATGCAGAGACGAAGAGAGAGAAAAAAAAGTGGCAACTTGAAGGAGCCAATACAGAACGCCGCCGACACCTCCAGGCAATTGATCCTCTCTTTTTAGCTTTTTTAGTCAAAGACCGTGACTTCTTTTAATTCCGTGTTGATGCAAGTATTAGTGAAATGAAGTATCTAACGTTTATCGGAACAACGATTAAGAGGATGCTGGAGTGACCTAATTATCGATATTACAGTTGTATAAAAATCTCTAAATTGATTGAACAGAAAAAATTCTTCTACAGGATTAAAGTAAACGTGATGTAGTGGACTTTATATTAAAATCGAAAAGAAAAATGAAAAACTTACTTAATTTTTTCGATTTTAATTTCAATGCATCCCCTTAATTGTTCTTTATTTTTACAAACGCAAGATGATTGAATTTCAGTTTATTCGCTTATTCAATGTCGAACGTATTTCAAATATTCTGACTCTTTTGCGTACTATACGTTAAAGTTTTTATAACACGATTATGTCTCGTGTAATAATGATTCATTTTATTGAACTGATTAATTTTGTATTCTACGCGTACGCCCAATGACAAAATAACGAAAGAGAATTGCGGAAGGGTTGAAGAAGACATCTTATCTATATTTTTCTCGCGGAAAGGATTACGGAGCGAATTGAAATGAAGAGATCAAAACGGGGGAAGGTGAGAAACTCGGAATCGGTTGCTCGATCTCTAGTCTGGCAGGATAATAAAAAACGACGATAGGAGGGTTGAAAGACGTACGCGAACGGGGGAGAGTCGCGGGAAGAGCTATCCATTAAAGGCACTCGCGGCCACCGGCAACCCCCATTTTTCAAGATTTTGTTGAAAGGGGGATTTGCCGCCTTTTTCCTGTTTCGAGCGCTGCTGGAGAGATATCGGCAGTATACAATCAAGAGATTAAAATGAAAGCGTAATCACGTAGAGAACTTCGTAGAACGATAATAGTTGGACACGGAAGGAACGTTAGTTGCAGTACAGTAAATACAACTACGGTCATTGCCAGCGTAGAAATAATATATCAGTCATATCTTTCGACACTTCCTTACAAATCCCTACATGCACACGCACGTGTATCGGCGCTTCTTTCCGGCCTTCAACGGTGTATTGACCCGCAGATTATTGTTACCCGAAATACGAGCCTGTATTTTGCCGCTCGGAGGAAAATAAGAGGATAAGAAGAACCGCGGACCCGTAAATAATCACTTCCGATCGGTAAATGATTCGGTATATCATTCAACGTTGGTATTTTAATCCTTTCAACACAATTTTTATTCTATATAGAAATTCTATATTAGAAAAGTTTGCGTGCTCTCTTTCTATTCAAAGATTTGTCATGTCATTTAAAATTTATTTAATTTGGAACAAGTCGTATGATATATGTTGCAAAAATATAATGAAAATTGAGTATTTAAATCAAATGCTGTGAAAATCCTTTTAACAATTAAAACTTCAGCTTAAAGACTGTTCAGGCCGAACATCTGCAATGAGATAATACCAGGTTTCATCCTGATCCCTCTTTGAATATTATCGGAAGACATTAGAGAAACGCACCCTTTACTGATAATAAATTCCCGCTCGGTCGGCGGAATTAATCGCGTTCGAGGTACGGGGCCTGCTGGATCAAGAGGTTTTCTTATTCGCGCGATACCGTCGATTCGCCTCGAGCGAATGGCTGTCGGTTCTGCCAAATTTAAGGGCTCCAGCGATCCGGCGCCAATGCACGTTTAAATTGATGGCTTCACGGTCCCTTGCATTTCGCGCTTAGGTACTTCGTGTCTTCCCTCTCGTGCTCGGCTCGGACGAAACCTACCCTCCCGTTTCACGAGGGAGGCGCGATCTGGAGCTTTATCCTATTAATCAATGCGCATAAATTGTTTTAAGGGAATCGTTACCGCGCCATTCGGACATACCGTACGACGTTGTTGCCGGGGTTAATGTCGCGCGCAGAATGAGGGAGGAAAATCGAAGCGGCGAACCGGAATCATTAGATGTAACACAAAATATATAGACGGCGCCGAGCTGAGATTTATTGGCTTGGAAAGTGGGAATTCCGCAGCTGCACTTACCTATTCATTCTCGCCAAAACAGCTTGATCCGTAAGACTTTGTTTCGGACTTTGTGATGGGGCCACGACGCGATTTGCATCATGCTCGATTTAAGTGTAGTGTATCTCGATAAGATTAGACTTTTGTTATAGATACAAGCAGTATATCGTACTTGTCAGGCACGAAATTGGAAAACTTCAACTTTTGTTTGTTACATTATTCGTGAGATGTTCGAAATACAGTCAATTTACAGTTTTATATATATAGTTACAAAAATGGAATAATTTGAATTATTCTAAATAATCTGGAAATTCAGATGTACAATAAAAATTTTAATTTATATATCGTATTAAGAGAAATATATCTTCATAGCATATTTTTTTAATTATTCAACATAAGCGAAATGGGATTGAAAACGATCGTTATTAGAAGCAATCGCTTGATAACGAAAATGGATTCAGTAACCAATATATAAACCTGAGAAATGAGCTCGCGATTATTTGCGGTTGAACGATTTCGTGTTTATTTCTGATAAATAATTTCGGCGCGTTGTGGTGGAAAGGCAGCGGTGAACCTTTCATCATAGAATTCGCTCGCGATGCGAGAGAGAGCTCATTACACACCGGGCGATTTAATTCGGAGTTGAAACGCCGGATTATGAGCTGGTCCGCTGGTATTAATATCAAACGATTATCTCGCTCGATTATTGTTATCGTCGTACGATTAGCGGGTGGATTTATGCGCGGGCGTCCGCTCATACAAGTTAATAATGCCAGTTATTCCGCTCTAATATAGCAAATATTTATTATATTATTAGAACAGTTCTATAGTGAAGTAATTTTAAGCCGTCAAATTCAACAAAAAGGTCTAAAGTTTATTCCCAACCTTTTAATTCCTCATCTCTATGTAGCTTTGTTTAAAGATTAAAAGCCAGAATAAACTTGATTCAAGTAGGAACTAACAATAAGTTTAAAAGTATATCACACAGATTAGAAGGACTGTTATATATAAAATACAAAAATGTTATTAAATTAGTAAAGTTTTAAATATCAATGGAGAATTCTCTTTGAGCGACCAAAACTTTAAATCGGAAATGCGAAGAAAAATAACGACGGTTGGTTGGATTCAATCACGGCGATCGATTAAAACGATTCTCCCACGCAATCGCCTTAGTTAAACTCCTTCGAAAGAAAATCCGTCTTTGCTTTGAAGCTTTTCTTTTGTGTTCTCTCTTTTTCTCTCTCTCTCTCTCTCTCTCTATTTTTATGTAGCCATCATCTTTATTCCTTCTTTTTTCTTCTCGCACGTTATTATCGTCTCTGAGTCAAATGTGAAGGTGTGACAAAATAAGAGCAGAGATAAGAAAAGAGAAAGGTGAGCAGAAGGTAAATAAGGAGAAAATAATTCGAAGACGACGTCCTTCTAAGTCGAGAAGCAGCGTTTCTACGAGAAGGATAAACGGAGGTAGCTTGGAGGTAGCTTAATTCGCGTTATTCTCGTTGTCGTTGGAGCAAACTACTCACTAGAGGCACCTCCTTTCTTCATCTCCTTTTCTATTTTTATCTCCTTTCAATCTGAAGGCACTGCGAGCGATTTTCGGCGGAAATCTTATAGGACCAGATTGAGATACCGGCATAAACGGACGGACTTGTCATCGTCACTAGAGCTTGCGTTATTTTCTGTATTTCACTCTTTCTCCTTTTTTTGTGAATTTCTAGTCGAAAATCAACTTGGTTCACGCATTAATAAGAATGTATTTTAATTTAAAGTCTGATTTTCATATTTAATCTTTAATTCAATCTTTAAACATAAAAAACGCGATATGATTAAATTCAGTTATAAAACAGATGAAAATATACATATAATTTTATACATATACATATATATATAAAATTTTTAAAATTCCTTTACTCTCTGATACACACGCGCGCGCGCGCGCGCGCGTGTGTGTGTGTGTGTGTGATAAGAGGATTTTAATTTTTTTTAAAAATAATAAGATTCGAAAAATAAGTTTATGATATATATATTCGAATATTATTTTTTTACTGTAGGATAGAAACGTCCAGTTAAATATGAATTTCAAAATGTTCCTCTTTTATATATATATATATAGCTATAAAGAGCCTCCATATAATATGAATAAATTGCGTATCTCGTTCTTTTTTTCTCTTCCTCTTTTAGATTTATCAGTGATACTGCCCACCACCCTCGCGCATCATGCACGCTATAATAACGAATAATGCGGGGCAGTTAGACGTTAGCAGGGCCTCGATCCCGCTAGTCCTTAAGTGAAAAGTGAGCTCTCGTTTCGTGAAGCACCCCTAAGCCAGGATCGTGCACGCGGGACACGCAGTGGGGATCAAGTCTTCCGTAGGGCGAATAATATAATCGTTACCCGCGGCGTTCGCGTAATTTTTCCTTTTATAGCATAAATCGCGATGCGTCTTTCCCTCGACGTCGATGACATCCGCTGTTTGATTTAGTCCATTCTGTTGAATTGAAAACTATAACTTCCAGACAAGAAATTATTTTTGCTGCAAAATGGTTTTTGACTGTCGTAAATATAATTATAGAGAATCCGATTCCAGGACGTTGAAAATTTTTATGTAACGCACATTTCATTATTATTAACTTACGAATTTTGAAAAATATTATATAAAAAGAAAATTACATTTTTAAACATTTTTATGCTCTTTAATTTTGACGAAAGTGGTAATGCTAAAATTGAAAATGATAAAAAATTATATTTTTAAATTATGCATTCTGTATATTTAATTCTACGTTGACTTATTTGTTATTATCACAAATTAATCTTCTTTGATAATTTTCTTATATTTTCTTATATATTGCAATGGACCATGTCATGCTGCATTGCTTGCGATCCATATATCATGTCGATAATAAAATCGATTATGTTAGCAGGAAGAACGGTTTATGTCTTGACATTTCAAGCGAAAGTATGTTACTTATTACTAGTTGACGTTTCTATCATGAGATATAAGCTAACTTGCTTATAACTCCATTACTTATTACACTCGGCACTCTGCTAGATCAATAAAGAGCTAAGAGCAGAGAAAAAAAAGCTGCTTGGTCATATATCACTCTTTCGATAACCTATGCACTTCATTATACTTAAGTGCATTGAGCGTCACATTCACGGCGAGATCACATTTATTAGTCAGACACGAGTTGACAGTTCTAATTTTATTTCCTTCGCAAGATGAAATTATATATACATACTTTAATATCATTAATTTTTTTCTATTTTTCAATCTTTCCCTCTTATAATATTATATAATATATAATATATAATAATATATTATAATATATTATGCAATGTTTCATATTGTTAATTAATATTTTTAATATTTTTATAAATATTTTAATAAATATTCAGTTTTTTTCTAAATATATACATATCGGAATACATACAGTGAAATCTTTATAAAAAATTATTTGTATATTGTTTTATGATAATCTGTATACATTATTTTTTTGGAAAGATGTATTGCAGAACATTGAAGTAATTTTTATATGCCCTTTTGTATTACATAAATTAACGTTAATCGCTTCGTTAATGGAAGCTGTAACGCAAAGAGTTGCGGAGTCTGCCCGCAGGCATTCACGTCGTCCACTATCTTTTGGCAGCCGCGTTCCTTCGTCCACTTTCTTCCTTAAGGCCGATGACTGCCCGGCCTCCCGGTTCCTTTGAAATTATAGGCGCTTTACGGTACTTGCTCATAATCATTTTATGCTTCGCCGAAGCACTCCAGAACGAAGCTACACGAAATACCGTGGAAGTTATTTACACGGTAAATACGCGCCTTGCGAATGAATCGAGGCTAATTTGACAGTTTTCTAATTTTGCTCCGTGTATCTTGGAAGAGATGCCTGACTTTTTGCATAATTTTAATTTGAACTCCTTGTGTCTGAAGTTTAACGAGAATGCAATATTCTTATTCCGTTATCATCAATTTGCATTATGCCAATTTTTGTGAATTAAATTTATTCTACTGTTTTTTTTTGTTTTTGTTTTTGTGTATCTCAATAAATGTTGTTGAACATTTATTTGTATGATATCAAATTCTCAATGATTCATTTTAAACTATTTTGTATTATGACGAAACAAATTTTATTGTAATATAATATTTATTAATTTTATAATAATCCAATATAAGTCCATTGTAATAACACGAGTTTTCTTTGAAAAATAGACATTTAAAATTTTATGACATACATTGCGATGATAGCTCTTAAGTCGATTGAAAGCTCGTGTCATACACGAGTATCTGTTCTATAGAAAGCACGAAAGCAATAAGAGCCTTCGCCACGTCGCCCATTCGATAAACTCATCCATGTCACGCTTGAAATAGCGTCCAATTTCAAATAGGTATTACTGGATTCCAGCAAGTGTCTCCGTTGCGAGAGTCGTTCTCAAAGTCGAAGATATCGAATTTGCATTTTTTGCATTTGCATTCTCTCCGTAGGTAACGAATTTGCATTTTCCAGACGAATCGTGGAAACTGCACGATCCTCGTAGCGACGACTGTATTTCGTCCAATTCTGATATTACATGTGCATGAAAATCTTATCGATGTAAATTGGCTATATCCCTACTAATAAATTTCCTACTAATAAAAGACTTCGAAAATATGAAAATCAATTCAAATTAATGAAATGAAATGATATCAATTCTATTTATTCGAAAAACGTTTTCTTAACAGTCTTATTCGATTCATTATATATCGATTATAATCGATCTGTAATTATTTTCATCAACGTTATAAAATCATATCCAGATTGATTACTATTCCATAATTGTTGAATTAATGAACTTAACTCGTACAAATCTTTAATCTGATAAAAATGAAAACAGATCAAATTGAAAGCTGCTCGTATTATTTGGCTCCTGTTCGGGTTACAGAGTCTGATATCGCCTGTTGAAATTTTCAAAGCATCGTGTCAGTTTCACGTCGCGTCGTGTCGTGCCGAGGATATCTGTTCACGATGAACTCCGGTAGAAGCAAGATAGAGATGAGGCTGAAGCGGAAGAAAGGTCGATGCTGTGAAAAGAGAGAGAAAGAGAGAGAGAGTGGGACGAGAGAAGACGAGTAGGCGGCATTCGAGTAGCACGGGGAAGCGACACGACGGAATTTCAGAAATTGCGCTCGACATTTTCGCATACAGTGTATATATATAGCTAACCGAACTGCTTCCTCCTCTTCATTCTCCACGATCTTCTCTTCATCCTGCATCCATTTCTTGTAGTCTGCTCCTTTCAAGCTCTCGCGATTGAAACAAAGGGATGTATCGGCAACATTCGGAAATCGATGATTCTGTTGAAGACATCTTGATATTGCAGTATCAATTTCGAGTTTGAGTTAGCATAAAAGATTCAACACCTACAACTTCAATCAGTCGCGTGGCATTTTATAGCATATTCTTCATGATTTTGTGCGAGGAGAATTAAAAGATAAACAAAAAATTGAGTACGTTTCAGATATACATTTTCCAGTTTAAATTTTCGAATATAAAAACAACATATTTCGTTATCCACAATATTATTTCAAGAATTAACGATAAGATGCCTTAACGGTAAGCAAAGTTCGCATTCTTGAAAACTCGGATCTCGTTCGACGAGCCAGATTCGCGGCGGATTTTCCGCAGAGAGAATTGCGAGTTAATTTCCCGTGCGGTCGCCTCCGGCCCATAACATCGGCTCGTTGTCGTCGTCAATTATTTTTAATTGCGCGCCGATCGGTGCCCCAGGCTTTGCGCGGTGTGCATTAAAATGCGCCTGAGTGTAAAATTGAAACTCGCGAGGTCGCGGTCACGTATATACTGTATCTCTGCCAATACGCGATAATGTGATTTTCAACAAATAATTTTGATTCTCCCTTGCTCATTGTGCTCTCGCAATCGCACAGTTCATTGCGAGCATCATTTTGCGCGGGGGATCGTCAATGATGGACGAGTTCGTGCTCGAAATCATTGCGAAACGAGAGACGGGGATAGCCGGAGGGGATGAAGGGGAGACGAGTGATTGGAAAGGGGAGAGGCGGCCGGCAGGTGCGTGGCTGTTCAATATTCATCGGCGAGAGGCGTCGAAATGATTTTAAGTGCCTGCAGAAATTGCTGCAGCACCGGCGTTTTCTGATAATCTGCATTATTTCGATCGCTTTGATCGCCGCTGCTTTAATAATATGTAGATTTATGTTTTCATCCGGGCGACGGCGGTGGTGGCGGCAGTGACGGCGGCGCGTCACTTCTCTCGTCCTGACACAGTCCGACGGGATGTGGAAATTATTATTGAATTATTTATTATGTTCTAAGTACCGACACAGGATGCGTCCTTCGTTTACGGAAATTTTATGTGAGAAACAATGTTAAATAAATTTCATCGCTATAATTACGTTCGTCAAGGTGTTAATAATGCGATTAAATGGTAGAAAATTACTTCTGACATTTTGTCATTATAGTTTAAGGATCATAAAGTAACGTGAAGTGCTACAAGTGTCTTCACTTATAAATTTTGGGAAATTGGAAAATTTTTGGAAAATTGTTATAAGATATCCCAGAAGTATGTGAATTATTATATTTTAAGTCGCTCTTTGCAATGATTCCATTTCCTAAGTGCGAGATCTTTTTGAATTTTAGGGAACTGAAATTTACTAAAAATTTTTTATTTCTTGAATTAAAATATTAATAATGGATAATATTGAATGTGATTCTGCGTCATAAATAGTTTATGTTTTTATCTTCTTTCATAATAAAAGAAAATATTTTTTACACAAATAAAATTTTTTTTACAATAAAGAAATATTTTTTAGTACATGATGTTTTCGTATTTTAAAATATCTAGCAAGATTTTCAATAAAAATATCGTAACAAAAATATAAATAT
>Ga0157364_1008851_pt1 | contig 10433 bp, 4 predicted proteins | sample AttsexASBM2_FD_111476 | JGI IMG/M metagenome (GOLD analysis project Ga0157364, IMG submission 111476) | Fungus gardens microbial communities from leaf cutter ant in Ribeirão Preto, State of São Paulo, Brazil - Atta sexdens ASBM2 | ecosystem: Host-associated > Fungi > Mycelium > Unclassified ... | reverse complement strand
GTATAATAAAGTAAATTTGTTTTTTTTTTTAGAAGTATTTTAATTAATGAATTTTATGTTAAAAATCTTTTTATTTTTTTTTAAATATTTTAAAATTTTTTTTTTTCTTTTTTTTTTTTTTTTGTAACGTATGAATGTGTGGCTGTAGAGAAGTGGCTGGTTAAAATAAAGTCAAATCCCAGCTGAAGTGAGTTTTTCGCAATAAGCTATTTACAGATTTTTAGGATGCTATTGTTATAAACTCGACGAACAAGTAATTTAATTGTGAAATTATTCTTTACAATCTAATTGAACTGATTGTATTTATATATTTATCATATGAATATTAAGTATCAAGATCTGCTCTGACTAAAAATAGCTTTCTTCTCTCCTATTTGTGTTTAAAACAGAAGTTTATACATTCGATGTAGTTAATACAGGAACTGCTGCTTGCGAAGGCGATGGGGACTGTTTGTAATCAGATCCGGACAAAGTTTGCATACGAGACAATTTCGTGTGTCCAGTCGGGTAGCTTGCATTGCAACTGCAAGATAGCCTCGTGCAAGTCCAGGCCAATAGGTTAACTAGTGTCGTCGGATCAGTTGCTATTACTGCTATGCCGGTGTCGTATATGTACAATGTCGTGTCGAATTACTGTAACATAAAATAAATCTGATATTGCATATTCAATATCAAAAGAAAATCGAAAAGCAGAGCAAACAAAAGTCAAGCGCAATTATAGTGGAGCACAAAATTAAATCAGTTATATTTAGAGATATAAAAACTTGCATACTCGCTAAAACTAGCTATATTCAATATGTAAACTGTAAAATATTTTTTAAAAACTAAGACGTGTCCAATTACTCGCGTTCTTTTTCACTAAAATTTTACTTTTTCAGTAATTATTCAGTAATTATTTTAATGATGTATGTCGAAAATTGGGCGATTCCTCTCTTTACATACAACATGATAAATACACAGTGGAATAATTTTTTGTTTCTCAACAACAGGTATTTTTTACTGGGCTTTTACATAAAAAAAAATATGCCTTTTAAAAAGCTTCATTATTCTTCAATTTTTAAAAACTCTGCTTTGAATTTTTTATGTATAATAAGTTTTGTAGTATAATTAATGCAGTATAAGAAATTTAAATATCTTTTTACAATATATGAAAATTAATGTAATAGTAAAGCCATCTTTTATACATATATTATACATAAGCCAACTCTTTTATTATACATATACAATTTTAAGTGGTATTAAAATAAAATTTATTAGCACATATTTAAAGTAAAAGAAAAAAAGTTATAAATTATTTGTAGAATTTTTTAAAAATGAAATCATTGACTTCTTAAAATCTATTGGCGATGGAATCATTTTTAACTTTATATTCTTTTTTAATAGCTAAAAATACATAAGAATCAATCATTCAGATGTTGAGAAACAGAAATACAATAACTATATATATATATATAATTATTTTTACGGCAAATTATATTACTTAAATTATGACGTTATTTTCTCAAGTGGGATATCGTAACATATAAATGATCTCTTTATAAAGTTGGTATACGTAGTATTTTTTGTTAATCCGTTCCTCGACGATTAACTTCAGATGCACGTAAAAATTATCTTCAGCGAGACTGTCGTCGAAATCGCTTAAAGAGAGGATAATGCGTTTACCAAATGCGCGACTGTGTTTGCGGGCTCATCGTAGTCTTCGTAGAGGGTAGTGATTATGCTCTAGTGGCGGGTAAAGTGGCGGGTAAAGCACGAGAAGGCGGTCGTGAAGGAGGCATCGGGTCGGGATGAGAGGCAGAGTGCAGAAGATACGTCGAGATCGGATGGTACACGTGAAGTGAAGGTGCTCAGAGGAAGAGAAGGCCAGCTCGGCACTTCGCGGGTTACCCGCGGTGAATTCCGAATTTCCAGGGCGTAGCAAATTTCAGAAAGCTTGGCTATATACCGCCTTGGCTCGGTCGTCAAGTAGGATTTTGCTCGCCCGTGACAACGAATTTCGGGATCGCCGTGTAGATAAGAACCGCAGAATTTTATCCCGGCTTGGGATAATGGAAGGACGAAGGGAGGCACGTCGTATTTCTGAATAAAAACTCATGCCTGAAAAACGTAAAAAAGAATGTCAGTGGAATGTCTTTTATTTGTCACACAGACTATTCTACTTCTTTCTTAACAAATACTTTATATCACGCAAAAATTATGTACAGGTAACAGTTTTTATTACGCATTCCTGTGTAATAAATTTAAAACGTTAATTTTTACATAGTCTTTAGCGCACACACACAAAACTATTTTACTAACATTAAGTTAGTATGCTCGTGTTCGATATTTCGATACAAAACAGAATTTTGTATGCTGTATAAATTATTTCGGATAAAAGGAAAGAGGCTTAAAACATGAAAGATATTTTTAATGTGACTTTAATACTCAGAATAAAGTTGTTACGATCTATATCAACGATAATATAATGAGCATATTGAAAGCTAATTTGCCGATAGAACGCTTCTTAATAACAATTTTTCTTTTCGGTCTTTTTGACTGGTAGTAGAAGATGACCTAAAAGAAAAAGGTTACTAGGACAGAATCCTATCTATTAACATTATCAATAGTAAAAAATATTTGACTGCTTTAACTTTAATAAATTGAAATTTATTCTGACATGTAATTAATTATAAATATATTCGCGTCACATGTAAAATTTATAATTGCAAATCTTTAAATTTATTATCAGATACTTTAAGAAAAAAGAGATAAAAGTATTGATTTTTTAAAGGCTTGAGTATTAATAATACAAAAGCTTTAAATAATTAATCAATACGCATAATTGAAGTGATTAAATTTTATTACTTAGAATGTATTGGTAAAAATTGTAGTTAAATACTTGATTTTCCTTATAAAATCAGTCGTAGAGTCTTGAAATATATTCGTGCATTAAATTTCATGAAGTTTGAATGAATGCTCCCTGAACTCTCCACAGACTGCTGTTTTCGTACCTAACTTCCACTTCTGTTTACCCGCGATAAATATTGAAACTTTCAGTTTGCATGTAAAAACCGTCAATCAAACGTCGAAATAAGTCACTTTGCTGATTCACATAATTTCTTCTTTCTTAAGTTCCTTGTTGAAAGTTAGGTCGATGGAATTAACTTCATTTCCAGTTTCATTATTATGTTTATCTTAGAGGCTCAAATTAAGATAATAGGAAATGAGCAAATTAAAGAAAAATTAATCGACACATAAAAGTGCATAAATGTGTATTTAGCAGAATGATCAATGATTTCAATGAGAACAAGTTAATTTTTTATCAATATTATGGACTTTTATTATGGATTTTTAAATAGAAGAATCGATTTAAATATCTGGCATAATATTATTACATGTCTATAAATGTTTTTATATGAATTGAAAATTAATGAATTTCAAAACTTATTAATATGCATTTTTTTTTTGCTTAATTTATTCTTGTCAATATTAATAAATTGCCATCTAAATGATATTTCATCTAATCGAAATAGAATTTTGATTGAATTTAATTATATTTGGTTGTGTGAAATAGAATTGCATTTGAAACACGATATACAATTTTTGAATGTCTAATCAAAATTCTATTTCGATCAAATGGACTATCATCGATATACATGATAGTTTATTGATACAATATCGACAAGCGAGAATGAAATTATAAAAAGTGCTTTTGTATTGAGCTTTTAGATTATAATATAAATTTTTTATTAGACTTTTTTTTTAATTGAAACAGAATCACATTTGAAATGATATGCAATTTTTTTGATTGCATGATGAAAAAAGAGAAGGAAAGAGCGAGAGAAATTCCTTCTTCGATGAGTGAAGAAGTTACTAAGAGAAAAATATATCCTGCTAAAAGGCAGAAACGATGAGAGAACGCTGTACTGAAGAAAGGGGAGCGGTCGGTACGAAAGAATTTTACGAAAATGAGAAGAAGGAGAGAATCTTTCTTATTCCTAGTAGTACGAGTCGTACTTTGATCAGACGCAGTGGATTTACACTCACTCTCAGCAATCCTCCCGCTTCTTCTTGTCGCGTCGCCTTATCTTTTTCTTTCTCACATCGTTCTCTTATCCCTCCTTCTTCATATCCTTGCCCCTATCTGTCGCGCTGTAGCAGCATATCCTGGCGCCTTTGAAGAAGAACTCGCGCGTCGCGGACATTTTAGATGCCTTAGGCACAACCGGAAGTGCCGTTGCAATGCCATTACCTGCAGAAAGAAACAGATATACGGATACAATAAAGAAGGATGGTAAGAAAAAAAAGAGGGAATTATGAGAAAGAGAGAGAGAGAGCGAGAGAGAGAACGCGAGAGAGAGGGGGGAGAGGAGGGGGGGAGGGTAAAAAGAAAGAGGGAATGAAAAGGAGGGAGAGAGGAAATATTGTAAAGAAAAGCGATCGCGACAAAATCCTTTTCTTCGCGAGAAAGACACGTACACGTCGTCGGTGTCTTTTCTGCGCCTTATCCAGCATACGGAACTTATAGCATGTGACATTCGCAGGAAATGAGACACGAAACGAGATGTATGTTCCAAAAACAAGATACATTTTACGAGCGACTTGGTTTCCATTTCTCTATAAACTGAACGCTACTTTCCTGTGTGCACGCGATAGATCTCATCTTGCAACTTATCTGCATACAGTTATTCGTGCAGATTTTTAAAACAATAAGTCGTGATCCTTGTTATTAAATCTTGTTGCAGTTGCAACGAAAAAAAACATTTGTTGTAACAATAATACATATCTGTATTTTATATATATATATATGGAAAATACGAAGGCAGAGGTGAAATGTTAAAAGTGAGATATGATCAGGTATCGAAGAAAACTTTATTCTCGCAAAAGTTCAATATTTCTATAAAAAGTGTGCATACTATGAGAGAATATTTCCGTTTACTAAAAACGAAGATTCTAACGTAAGAAAGTGCACAAAAATGTCAAAGGAAAAGTACATCCACATATGGTATGCGCTTAAGAATCTTGGTGCCTCTGAAGATTTATATACTCGCGTAAGAATGTGATTTAATAGGTATGTGTTCGATAAATATTCTTGGAATATTTATTCAAGGCATAAAAGACGGAACCAAATATACCTCGAACATGCAGATCACATTCTGGAATCTTTCATCGTTTTCTTCAATTTTTAACAATATCCAGCGTATATAAAGTTAAGAATTTATAAAGGCAAGAAGATATAAAAGATTTAAATATGAATCTATTTACTTCTTAAAACATAAATAAAATAAAGAACGATGTTAAAAAGAGATCGATTTTGCTCAAAAAAGAAATCATTTTTGTAGATTTTTACCTCCTGAATATGATAAAATCATTAATGTCTTTTATAAAGAATTCTTATTTATTATCTGCATTTAAAACTTAATATTTAATACATCGAGGATTTAATCGTTTAATTAGCTGCAGTAAAGTCGGCAATGGTCGACCAGAGACGTGATTGCAGCGAGTCGATCTCGAGAGGAGATGAAGCATAGTGAAACGGGAGGAAACGACGTGGTACGTCGCGTCGTCGGGCACGAAATGTTCCGGAATCTAAACTCTAAACTAGAGAATTTGTTCGTGCAGGGACGGAATTTGTCGGCATGATCGCGTTGCGGGAGATACGATTATGCTCACAGCACGATTCCGGGAAGTAATTTCTTTGTGGTTTTCTGTTGCAGATACAAGTCTATGGCTTTAACGCCGAACTGTATCACAACATGAGTGAGGCACAGCATAAAAGTCAGGGGCTGGTGGCGATTTCGTTAATGGTGCAGGTGAGTGAATTTCCTATCGACGAAAGTTCCGTCCATTTTTCAAATTGTTTAAGTCCGCAAAAAAGTTTTTCGCACGTAATTTCCTTCGCTATAAATTTTTATAGTCATTTAATCTTGCATGTCATTAATAAAAACGTAAGTAATTAAATCGCTCAGATATTAGCTTTCAATAGAATCGAGAATGCATACAGCCATATCCAAAATTACTAGGCATTTTTTAAATTATATAACTCTTAGTATATAGATCAAAATAAATACGATAAATTTATTAACATATTTGTTTATTAATAAATTATTGCTATTTAATATTTTATTACGTTTGTTTCATGACTTCTGCAAATTTTTTTTTATAAATTCTTTAATAGTTCTTTGCGATGAATTTCGCACGTTATTTGTCTTTATTCTTTTATAATCGCAATTCCTAAGTCTTATTTTGAAAACTTCCGCTTACGAATTTTTTTCTTTAAAGTGGACCCATATATGTTTAATCGATTCGATGTCAGGATTTTGTAAATCGTCAATTTATGACTTTAATCCTATTTTTTTTAACCATGTCATACTAGTATGACATGTAAATATAGTTACGCAATAAATTCCAAGAAAATATACACACATGGATCGCAACTAATTCCAAGAAATTATTTTTAAAAAAATAATGTGTTATTTTTTAGATAATTATTAATTAATAGAAAATCCGATTACTTTAGATACGGTTGTACGATTCTGGAAAAATAAACAAAATCTGAATTAAAATTTTATAACATTAACTTTAAAATTTCGTGAGCTTTTTGAAAATTAAAGAAATCAAGATTAAAAAATTATTAATACTGTTAAAGTAATTATTTTTATTTCGCGCTATATCTACATGAATTCATAAAAATATCCGTTCAATATATATCAAATTCGGTGTTTAATTGAATGCAATAAATCCGACAACGGTCGACGAGGCGTACGCGTATAATTGATATATACCATAATCAATTAATATCATATATAGCAACGTAATTATTAAAAAATATACACGTTCAAATTCATTTACATGATTTATCAGTTTCTAACTAAACCCCATGTTTAGTTAGACGAACGATCCATGTAAATTGATAATTATGTTGGTTCTTAATACCATTCCCCCCTACTCTTGTCAAGCTATCGTGTTATAGTGAAGCCGTTTCTAACAGGGCGCATATCGTGATACTAACTTTCTAAACTTCGGACCGCACTTAGCTTCCTCTTATAAATGCATTCGGCGTATCAGAGATTACGGTAGTTAGCACGTAACAGACGCTATGTAGTCTCGCTAACAACGCTTGTCTTGTACCGAACATTCGATTATGTTGATTTTCTCGAATTCGCTAATGTTTTTACGAGAATTTTCGTCGAAATTATACATCTAAATTAATTGCTAGAAAAAATAATTTGATACATGATAAATTTTGATAAATTTTATAACATTTCGTGGAAAATAATACACTGAGAGAAGGATGTAACAAATGTTTTCGACATGAATAAAATAACTTTAGGGAAAATCGAAAATATATAAAATACTCTCAAAGTACGCGCGTGTGTACTACAGGTGAAGTTTTCCAAACGAGCATTAATTACATCACGGATGAGGGTGAACGTTACCTATTATTTTTTCAAGCAGCAAACCCCGACAGTCCTTCAGCAGTTCCGGCACGTTTCTAACTAACAATACCATTATTATAGCATAATCATTTCGGTCGGAGGCTACGAGCAAACACGCGGTAAGTTTTCCAAGACGCGCGGCGTTTAACGCAGGAATAAATTTCGAAGTTTTGAGAAGAACCTTCTGGTCGACTAAAGCTATGTCGTGGCTCTCTTTTATCCTTTGTTTGTTTCTCTCTTCCACATCTTTTCTTACCACATCCTTGTCGGTTCATTCCTTGTCATTTCACTCGGTAAAAGCCAAATCATACTTCAAGATCGTTCTTTGTAAAACAGACAGTCGCGATGATTACACCCGCTAGATGAGAGCACACGAATCGATAAATCAACAAATCATAAATTTTAATTTTATGTAATTTTGTTTGATAGATTTTTATTCACTAAAAGACATAATTCTAAAATTGAATTTTAATATTACGAGGTATAAATCATAAAGAAAAATTTTTTTAAAATAATTTCATCTAGATGCAACGATGACGAATTGTCTTAGGATTATGTGTTAATACTTTAATAATGTATAACAAAATTGTTAATGTGGATATAACTTCAACTGATATACTGAAACGTGATACAAAATGTAACACGATATTGTAAATATAATTTTAGAATTATTTTACAAATATTTACACATACATGTATACGTATACAATAAATACTTGTAATATAATATAATTAAATTAACATGTACAAGATCACGTTATATATTGCATAGCATTTCACTGCGCAGCATCATATATTTGTATTTTTTACAATAAATGAATTTGTTATTATATTTTTTCTTTGCATGGCAAATCGGATATATAAAATGTATATATATGTGTGTGTGTGTGTGAAGACTAAATCAGTTGGTATCGATATTGGTGATCAAAGCAGACGCGATTTTAATATCATGCCGAATCGTTTTCCGTTCGTATTTTCTTCTTCAAATAACGGATTTATTATCGCGAAGCAATTATTTTGCCTCAACGCTCATGGACAGCTTTCTCGAGAACTTTCTTCGGATCATCTACAAACTCCTTCAATAGAAATATTATGTTGCATTCTTCTTTCGAGACTTTTCGCTCTCTATATTTTTTGCTGATAAAAATATACCTTTACATCATTTGCACAAATGAAATTAATGAATACAAACGTAATTAATGAATAATAAATTTGTTTTAATCTGACATTTGAATTTTTTGTGCTATATCTCGATAGAAAATACATATATTATCACGAAATTGAAAAAGGAAGAAATCTTTTCAGATTAATTTATACAAATTAATTTATAATATTCAAAAATGGAGGAGAAAAATTTCGCCAAGCTAGAAATTTCAAAGGAATTACAATTTTTTTTTTAAATTAACATTGTCATTTCTTTTAACAGGCTTTTATGAAATATCATCCCGTTAAATAGAATTAGTCACAAAACTGTGTGTTTATTAAATATATATATATATATATATATATATATATATATATATATATATACAATATATATATATATATATATATACATGTTTTTCATTTGTAGTATAAAAATTACGAGTGATGAGTTTTTAGTTGTTGGAACCAAAATGGAAGAAACGCGAGCAGAGAAACCCGTTTCCATATTTTCTGTCGGTAGAAATAGTTTCACTTTATAATAATTTAAAATGAAAAAGATTATCGTCACGTGATGCATTTCTCTTGCCTTTCCCCTGAGAAAGGTGCGATATAAAACATGCAATAACTACTACCGACTTGAACTGTATTTACTTTCGGAATAACTTTGAAACTTTCAGTGACGACCCTCTGTCTCCACGCACTCTCTTTCAGCGAGCGCCCTTTTCCCGTCTGCTTTCCGCCCTCTTTAGCAACTTAGCCTTCGAAACCACGGTTACATGGCAATGTAACGAAGACGATGAAATAAGAGTGAAAAGGAGAAAAAGGGAGAGGAGAGATCGAGAGAAAGGGAAAGAGAAGCTCTATGCGTTGTAACGACTATGCGTTATAACGACGCACTTTGACTCCGCTTGCAGCCGTCGACAAACGACAGCAACTTCTGAATATTTTTAAGAGGATGTTTACGAGCGCTCTCTAAGGCGGTGACGATGGCCGTAAGACGATGAAAAGGGTTCGTCGACGCGATAATACCAAACATAATAGCGCTTTTTCCGCTAGAATTTACAGCCATGCCTCTACGTGCGCTTTTACATTAGCTCTCGTTGCTTGCCAGCCCGTCTGCTGATTAATAAGACAGATAAGTATAAATATTCATGATCCAGCTTCCGCGGAAATAGTGCAAAAGATTTTTCAGTTGCTACATATTCCCGCAAATTAAAATATTCCACTGGAAGAAGAAATGTGAATAATGGATTTATTTTGGTTAGTTACACTGAGAGAAAAAATGGTTATAATTACCATAATGTAACTATAATTTATAATCATTTTCGGTTTTATATTTTTTGATAGAATTATAAATATAATTATTATTACTACACGGAAAGAACGTTTTGCTATTTAAAAATTTAGCGAGATACTGAAAATAAAGTTTGTTGGACTATCAAACTAATCACTTAAATTGATTGCTAAATTATTTTTAGCAGTATTACTCATTATACTTGAGTTTTCTATACAATTATTTTTGTTAAACCATCAAAATATACAATTTACAATATGATTCTAAAATGTAATTTTGTGTTAAAAATATTATTTTGTTCAACTATCAAAGTAATCGTGCAGAATGCTCAAAGTTAACTGCTTGAATGTCAAACTCATTGTTCATCATGCTTGAGTTTCCTACATAATTATAATATTTTGATGATCCAACAAAATAGATTTCAGATCTGTATCTATATATAGCTAAATTTTTAGATGCTTCAACAAAATCATTCTTCGTATGTGTGTGTGCGTGTGCGTGCGTGCGTGTGTGTGTGTGTGTGTGTGTGTGTGTGTGTGTGTGTGTGTGTGTGTGTGTGTGTGTGTGTGTGTGTG
>Ga0157364_1008849_pt1 | contig 10434 bp, 5 predicted proteins | sample AttsexASBM2_FD_111476 | JGI IMG/M metagenome (GOLD analysis project Ga0157364, IMG submission 111476) | Fungus gardens microbial communities from leaf cutter ant in Ribeirão Preto, State of São Paulo, Brazil - Atta sexdens ASBM2 | ecosystem: Host-associated > Fungi > Mycelium > Unclassified ... | reverse complement strand
TATTTTATATATATATATATATATATATATATATATATATATATATATTATATAATAGTTCAAAATTTTGTTTGAAAATAAAATAAAATTTTTACGAAACGCGATTGAATTAATTATCGATCCGATTAAAATAATTGGAATTTGATCGAATTAGGTAACCCTTATTCATTCCATTTATTATTATTTTATCTAAAAAAAAGTATCAAATCTAGTTATAAATAATATCAATAAAATTAATGGTAAGATATACATGATAATAAATAAATGTTTTGTTTCAGATCTATTTATTCTTTTCTTTCTATCGTGTTTAAAATTGCATATCTCACATTATTAATTAAAGTATTTATTTCGTTTAATTGCAAATTAATTGCGAAATGTATTTTATTCATTCGATGTACGTTATATTGTTATTCGATCTTCATTTCCTTTTGCGAAGCAGGTAAAGACAACTCGTGTGAATACTCGCGCATTGTAAGCAAATTGTATATACATAGTGTTCAAAAATTGTTATATTTATTTAATTAATATGACATTCAGATTATCATTAACTAGAAAAAAAACATTGATCGTTTCGAAATCATAAATGATTAAAAAACATTAATATCTTTTAGTGAATTAAATTCCTGTAGATGCTGCTTTGTAGCCATATAATGCGTCTAATAGATATTATATGATACAAAATAATTTGTGAGAGAATTTATAAAATCAAATTATTGTTGAGAAGAAGTCAATTTCAAATCCCAACTAAAATAATCTTTTCGCATATTATATTATCATTTTTAGATCACCCTATATAAACGTATGTGATGTATAGAAAATCGCGGACACTTTCTTTATTCGGCGCGCGTACATGCGGGAATGCATATCACGCGGCATGTATGCGTACATATGCACCTGAATCCCATATTGTAAGACTTGTAGCCGAATTCGACATTATATTAGATGTAATAAAAAGAAATCCATTATGTTTCCATTCAATTTCATGCAAAAATAATGAATTTCTTTTTACTATACCTAATATATCTCAGCGAAAGTTTCAATTCATTATCAGTAATGTAGCATAGCGTTTACATCTTAATTATCATGACACAATATGCATGTCGTCTCTAAGCCTATTCTTAAATATTTATACGTAGCTGATTGCAGTTTATAGAAATATTTTTAATTGTGAATATATACGTGATATTTTCAATATTACACAATTATCATTAAACTATAATATTTATTCTGAGGAAATAAATTTTTGAATAGATTATTCATTTTAATCATTGAAATGTATAATGATTTGAATTGTGTATGAAACCCTTAATACATATTTTGGGTCATTCGTGTCTTGCGCATTTCTTTTCTTTGAAATATTAAGAGCACCTGATCAAATACCAGTCTCTTTTCTATTCCTAAAAAAAAGTTTGGCATCCAGAGAACAAATTTTGTGCATTGTCGACCTCAATTCGTACGTATCCTTTAACTAGAATAACTCCGAAGTTCATCTCTGGGTCAAATGACCCATGATCGTGTGTATAGAGTGTACATTTTTGTAACTAAAAAAGTTAAGTTTTATTTTTTTCTTTATTTTCAACTAATGTTCTCGTTTGCGAGAATATTTCGCGAATTATTAAAAAAAAAATTTAATCTTATTAATCCTTAAGGAATAACATGTTAGCCCTTAATAAACACGATGGTTTTTGGCACTCTTGTGTTATATATTGTCTGTAATATTATACAATATTATATTGTTTATAATGTTTCAAAGAACATTTTTCTAATAAATTATAAGTTTTTTAACACAATAGCAATAATAAAATACATTGTTTAAAATGCAATATATTTTCAATTTATAGCAATTCATGCATATTAAAAAAATATTTCCAGATTACTAAATTTTTTGGATAGTCGACACTTGAACTATTTTTTCTTTTATAGTTTAGAATATAAAATTTAAGATATTGAAACATATTTTTCCTTTAAACATTTTTGTTTGTCATTTTTGTACGAGAAAGTGCATTTTTCTCATTTTGTTAACTATATTTAGTTATAACAATTTATATACAATTTGTTATAAAGCTGCAACTTTACAAATACTTTCTAAAGATGTCAAAATATAATATAAAAATCGTTTAATAATTTTTATATACTTTTAAAAGTCATAAAAATTAATTCAAAATATGAATGACCAAACATATGTATAGTAAGAGTGGCCAAAACTAAAATGTGTATTAAGGGTTAAATATTGTTTGATAACTAAAACAATAAACATTGTTCTGGTTAACGAAAACATGAGTGGTAGGCAAGCCATAACAGGTAGCGGAAATATGTTACTATCGAAAGCGACTGTAATTACGCATAACGATAGCGCTTACGTAATGCATATTTAAGTCGGTGTCGGTAGCGGTGTTGCAGAAATTCAAAGGAAATGGCGCTGTTTTCTGTTGTTGCATGATTTTTCAGCACGAACGGCATTGAGATTGCATAATATGCCTTTTGTACTCTTTTACATAAAGTATCAATGCAATGGTTTTACAGTATACAATCATTAATAATTTTTCAACGTGAAATTGAATAAGAAATAACTTTCGTTAGTTCTAATCAAAATATCGATTGTATCTTAAAATGTTATTTTTTATAAGAATTGAATTTTCAACGAATATTAATTGTTGTAAAATAGATTGACTGGTATTACAAGTTTTTTATAATGATTAATTTGTTATGAAATTATTTTGTTATTTTATTAACATTTACATAAACCGAAAAAACATTAATGATTCTCATTTAAACAATTTAATTTATTACAACCAAATTTTGAATAAATTGTAACAATAATAAAGAAAAATAACTTATCTTTTGAAAATGTCGATAAAAAAATTAATATTAATAACTGTTTTGCTATTTGTTTGTTTGGTGGTAGCACAAGTCAAGCTTAATTTCTTTATAAAAGGCTCCAGGAATCTGTTAAAGTCGTCTGTTTTATCGATAGAACTTATACACATACAATTTACGTGTCACTGGCCTAATTTCCACCGAGGGTTTAATCCGGATTAGAATGTAAGAATCAACCAACTACAGTCGAGTATTTCTCTGTTACAGTTGAACGGTAGGTAGAAACTAGGCCAGTGACACGTAAATTGTATGTGTATAAGTCCTATCGATAAAACAGATGATTTTACAGATTCCTTCTTATAAAGAAACTAAACTTGACTTGTGCTACCACACCAAGCAAACAAATAGCTCGGTGGAAATTAGGCCACTGACTTCACCACATACTATTACATCAATATATTATAGTCATGTAAATTTTTGTAATGCATTTTCGTATCGATTAGGATTGCGATCAAAGGTCGGTATTCATAATCAAAATACCCAATAAAAGCTCTGCTTCTTTTTACGTGACAATGCAAAGCAGAACTCTTATTAGATATTTGTAGCTTATCGTTCATCGCATCCAATGTATAGTAGGCATTAATAGTCACCTCGATCAACTTCAATTAACTTTAATCGACGATTAGTCCATTGGAATTGACCAAACGCATTTGTCAACGACAAACGAGAAAAAAACAGAGCTTTTATTGGATTGCGCTCGTCGCTCATCGTTCATAAAATGTGCAATAGTTCGGGGTTCCGCACAATAAAAGAAATAAAGAACAGAGAATAAGAATTTCAACTTATCAGAAACTACGTATTCCATAATACATGATTTCTAATAGGTTGAAATTCTTATTCTCAGTTCTCTGTTTCTTTTATTGTGCGGAGCCCTTAAGAAGTTCAACCTATCAGAAATCATGTTCTGTGGAATACACAGTTTCAGATAGGTTAAAATTCTTATTCTCTGTTTTTTATTTATACGGAGCCCCTTACTATACTAGTGCAATTTTCTAAATCTAGGATGGCGCTAGTGCTGCACTAGTTTTCCCAGTAAAAAACGCTATTAGAGAACCATCGTCCAACTGCACATATCATGTTAACTCTTCCACCATGATTCAGACCCTAATAACACTCACACTTGTTGAGATTCTCTAAACGTTTACAAGCATCGATAAAACATTTGGAGAATCCAGCTATTGAATAAGTACATAGACTGCGTTCAGCAGAAAAAGCAGTTTTGCAACTGTGTAAAATTCTTTAATACGATTGACTTTAGTTTCTCATTGGATCTAAATGTATAAACCAATCATATTCACAAATTTCACAACAGTTGCACAGTTGTTTTTTTTTGCTGAAAATAGCCATTGTTTTCACTTTTAACGAGTAACATCTCAAGGTATCGATCATGTAACTTTTTATCTAAAACGTGAAATTTTTATATGTATATGCATGTACAAAAATACACATAAAAAATTTTTACTTTTCAGGCATTTCCACCCTGGGGAAAAAGTTACACGATCACTATCCAATTCTCGGGGCAGAGCAACATTTATTTCTGCCAAATTTTTTCGTTCCATGCAAAAATACATTTAAATAAACCTAATTTTATTGATTTTTTGAGCTGTGGTAGTTAAAACTGTATAATTGCTAACTATATATATCTTTTTTATTTGATTTATCTAAACATATCATATATTCATGTATCTAGCAGTAGGGAATTTTCTTTGATATTTAATTCCACACTTTTTTACTTAATCATGAAGACTACGTTGTAATACAATGTTTAACGATACAAATGATCAGCATAAATATTACTAGCAATTTCGGATTCCCACTTATCTCCATTATTTAAAAGCTTTTCCTTGTTGTACAGCATTTCTTCATGAGTTTCGGTTGAAAATTCAAAGTTGGGACCCTGTGAAACAATTCACTTATTAATATAAAATAATCCCATCCTTATTATATATTACTTTTTTCAATAATTCTGCTTCTTTATTAACAACAGCATCTACCTCAACAATAGCATCTACTGGACAAGCTTCCTGACAAAAGCCACAATAAATACATTTTGACATATCAATATCATATCTTGTAGTCCGTCGAGATCCATCTGCTCTTTCTTCTGCTTCAATTGTAATAGCTTGCGCAGGACATATTGCTTCACATAATTTACAAGCAATACATCTTTCTTCTCCAGAAGGATACCTGAAGAATCCTCAAAAAATTCAATAAATTGAACGTTTAAATATTTTCTATTTGGAAAAATCTATTTAATTATTTTTCTTTTCTTCATCATAACATCAACACTAGACCACAAATGTCTTAAAAATAAGTTATACATTTCATTAGCTATAAGTTATATTTTATTAATTATTATCACATATAAATCATATTAAATTGTCAAAATATTTATTTTGTATACACACACATATATATATATATATATATTTACAATATATACTTTTGGTTTATATATCTATACATACCTCCTTAATGCATGTTCTCCTCTAAATCTAGGACTCAAAGGTCCTTTTTCAAAAGGATAATTTATCGTTGCTGGTTCCCTAAATATCTGAGACACAGCAATTCCCATTCCTCGAATAATTTCAAGAAAAAACATATGTGTAGTTGCTGCTTCCATAATATCTGACCAGGTTTTATCTTTTTCTTTGTTTACATAGTAATATTTACTTCGACTCAAACATATGTTTACACCATTTGGAACAATCTTAAGGAATCCTCCTGGTGCTAAAACATTTATAATTCTTAAAATTATCATTATTGAAGATATTAAGAAATCCTCTTTATTATAAATTGAATGATTTTGATGATAAATTGACAGTCTAATTATGCATATTAAAGAAATAAAGAAGACAGAAATAAAGAAGAGAAATAAGAAGACACAAAAAATTATGCTTTGTCCAAGATTAGCTGATGTAGTAATTAAAACAAATTACATTCAAGTAAAGAATGCTTTAAGTCAATATAAATCAAAATAAGTCGTTTATTATTCACTGAATGCCAAAAAAGATAGAGGTTTATATTGATTTGTATCACTAAACAGAAAACATTCAAAATGAGAAAAGAAAAAGAAAGAATGGAAGAACAATCAAGATCAGCTTCATCACAAAATTCATCTGAATATCATACCGATTTTTCCGGTTCGTGCAATTATCTGTAAAGGACCCATCATGATCACTCAAATTTTTTAAAAGTTGATAAGATTGACCATTCACGCTTCGTCAACAAATTTTCTTAGAGAATACCCATCAATATTCGCTAACAAAATCAGCTGATAAACTGTGATAAATTGCGTATATACGTATGTATATATACTAGTGCGATAATCACAAGACCTGTTCGTTTTAGTTGAACTTCTTGCACGGTTCATTTTTCATCCTTTTCTCTCTACGTTGGAGAAAAAAAGAGAAAAGATAAACCGTGCAAGAACTTTAGCTAAAAAGAACAGACCTACTTTCTGGCTGCGGTCGATTTGGACGTTTTCAATACTTCTATTCTTATTTTATGTCTAATAAACGATAAAGACAGAATGATTACAAGCGCTTAAAGCGCATGAGAGTCCAAATCGACCGCAGCATTGACAGCATCGCAACCAATACAATAACAAGATTCTAATCTAGCAAGCTAGCAATCCAGCAAGAGAGCAAGCATCGCATGCCGCAGACTTATACCTGTATTCATAGTCAGGCTTTATATCTAAGGCTTCCTTAAATTTATCTTCAGATACTCTACGAATTATTTCATTGGTTACTGAGCATCTAAAGATAAATTTAAGGAAGCCTTAAGTACAAGGTCTGACTAGGGCTATTTTCCTAGGACACAGAGACATTACACAGAGATTGTATTCCACTGTGTATTTATTGGAACGCAGTTTAGTTTCATAGTGTAATTAGAATGCATTGCAGTCTTCTATTTTATTCTTACAATTATATTTAGCGTATCAATAATAGATTTATGATTTTTATTTAGACTTAAGTTATAATTTTTTCAGAATTGACGATTTTTGAAGGTTTTATTGCAAAATACGTACAGCTACCAAATGATTTTTTGAAAAGTTGGTAATATCGACATGCTCGTATTTAGTTTTTTACTGTGTCGAGCAGTGTAACTCTGTGTTATAGTTCAAACACTTTGTGTAAAACACAGTTTTACACTGTGTTACCTGTGTACGTTGTTGGAAAACAATTATCCTATTGCCCGTATTCATAATCAGACCTTGTATTTAAAGTATCAAATACTCTATGAATTATTTCATTGGTTGCTGAGCATCTAAAGATAAATTTAAGGAAGCCTTAAATATAAGGCTTGACTATGAATACGAATGTGTGAATACGGGCATTAAGCCGGAACTCGTAGTACATTTCGCTTGTCTACTTCTGTTTTTCCGCGAGTTCTGATTGGCTTCCACTTTTCCGCTTTCCGTTTTTCTGTCAAGATGTAAATCCGGCTTTATAGCGTTTTCGGTCCAACCGGGTTTGCACCTTGAGTTAGAAAATAGCTTCGCTATTGGTTGACGTTACACGCTCTATCAATAGGAGAGCACAAAACATCACTACTTCAACCTAAGTTGATGCAAAACTCAGTCGAGCCACAAACATCATTCATAAGAGTATGATCAATAGGGTAACGGTTGGTGATTGGTCCGTTAAATTGAGGCAAAAGTGGAAGTTGCGTACCTGTGTATATTATCAATATATCAGCTATTTACTGTTTCCAGCTAGAGTCTCTAGAATACTAAAGTCTCTAGCCCTCAAAATGTCGGATAAAAGTGATGAGGATATTCTTATTAGTGCTTGTTACATATTTTAAAAGAATAAAGCACATATAATATTATTTATTCTCTAATCTAAAAATAATGTTTATGATAGTTTATTAATTATTACATAAAAGTACTATTGAAATGCAATTTATTTGAGAATACAAGATGACTTATTGTGGACCAATTCTTTAAAAAAGAAATATTCAATGCATCGCTTGTCAACAGATATAGAAAAAAGAAGGCAATGACTAAAGAACATTAATAGATTTGGTAAAAGGTCTATAAAAAGGTAAAAGGTAAAAGGTGTATACGAGATTTAGTGGATTTTTTATGTCTTATGTGTCATACATAACACATGTTATAGTATATATAGTCGACTCAGAGTCGACTTAAAGTCGATTTTGTGCTGTTAGGGTAAATGCGTAATGCATGTTTTATGTATTATCGCTTCAAGAGGGGAGCACAGACTCTTGCATAATGCATAACGCATAGTACATAAGAAAATGAACCAATCAAAGTCCTTTATTTATTTCCATTCCATAAAATAAAGGATACTGATTGGTTGATTTTCTTATGTCTCATGTTTTATCTGTTGCAAAAGTTTGTTTTCCCTTCCCGAAGCAATAACGCATAAAACATGAGGCATAAGAAAATCAATCAATCAGAGTCCTTTATTTCATAGAAAGGAAAGAAAAGGACTTTGATTGGATTTTCTCATGCATTACATGTTATGCGTTATGCAAGAGTTTGTGCTCCTTGCTTAAAAGCCGCAGCATAGACTTTTGCATAACGCATAACGCATAATGCATAAACGAATCAACTAATCAGAATCTTTCCTTTCCTCCCATTCCATGATAAAGAAGAATTTCGATTGGTTGATTCCCTTATGCACTATGCGTTATGCAAGAGTCTGTGCTGCAGCCATAACACTATAGGGTTTCTACATACGCGACGCAAACGTAATCGCTATGGGTGCGTTTAGGGAGACGCTATTCGCGCTATTTAGCGCTACAAACTGTTCACGGAGCTGCAGATAGCGCTAACAAACACGATCATTACGTCATTAATGGTAGCGTGTTACGTTACTGCGTGCTATTAATGCTTCCTTCCGAGGTAGCGTTTATAGATTCGTGAACGACCTTAACGTAGCATTGGTAGCGTTTAACATTTGTCAAAGGCTGTGGTCAAAGTCTCGCTGCAAATGCTTTCAAGCGTTTGATGGACAATTAGAAGAAAGAATTTTACAAACTGACCAATTAAAAAACGCTTCAAAGCATTTGCAATATCGCGTTGACCATACCCAAAGTTAGATTAATGTTTGAGGGGATTTTGTTCTCGAGTGGCACCAAATTTTTCTCTCTTAGAATTTCGTAGAGTAAACATACGTATGTAATGTGTGAATTTCAAATTTTATCATAATGAATGCAATCTCAATTTTAATCTCTACTGATGATTTGCCACTAGGCTGGAGTGAACATAATTCTTGCTTGTGTATCATCTTTAACTTTTCAAAGTTTCTACAAAGTTCAACTTATGTATTTGATTTCATTATAAATATGAAAATCAGAAATATCTTGTTACTAGCAATTTTTAATTCCCCTATACGGAAAAAAGTTACTATTGCGATATAGCGCGGCAGGATATTCTGTTGTAAAGTCACTAGATCTATAAAGTACCGCAAACTCGCATCCATTTTCACGCGAAACGCAATTCCATTTCGAATTTATGCATTTATATTACGTGCTTTATTTGGGAAAATGAAACTGTCAAATATGTAAATCAATGTTTTTAGTTATAATTAGTTTATTTATGAACAAAAGAATATGTATGATGCTCAATTTATGTGCTCTTTAGTTTGATACGGATTTATTTGTCGTAGAAGTTTTGTACATAAAAGTGCACGAAGGATACGTGTAAGTACAGTTCAGAACTGTTCAGGTATACGAAAGTATACACATCATTATCGCATGAGATTGAGCATTTTTAAGAGATTATTCGGCCCATTCTTTTCTTCTTCGTTCGTCTTTTGACACGTTAAATAACCTATAACCTTTTACGGTACTGTTTTTGCACTTAAACGCACAACAACTTGGCAATTATTAACTTTAACAACACGATGCTAAACGATGATAAACTGGAAAAAAAAATCTTGAAGAGATTTTTATTGTGTTAATATCAACATAATATTGATGAATTTGCACCTTTAACCTCGAGATTGACGCTTGAAAATGTTTCGAAAATGTACGGTTAAGTTAGCTGCACCCAATTGACCTAATGTGGATCTTGGTGTACTTCAAATTGTGTACTATGTGCTTCGACCATTTTTACGCAACATTTCTGAAATCAATTGCGGTACTTTATAATCTAATGACTTTTCTGCTGCAGATGCTTAAGATCCTTATTAGATAGAGATATGCTTCTTCTTTTGAAATCGACGGATGCTCAAGGATTCTTCCTTTTATTTGATTAATTTATTTAGTGTAACTATTAATTTTTTGATCTAGTTTATATTGTTCACTCCGGCCTAGCGGCCAGCTATCATAGAGATTGCAATTGCATTCTGTTATTCACTATGAGAAAATAAAAAATTTACGTTACAAATACTTTACAAAATCTTGAAAATTTTAATTATAGAGAAAAGTTTGGTGATTGAAAAGAAAACAGAATCCCTTCTCACAGTAACCAGTAGGAACACTTTGTGCCGGCACCTTTGATCTTTGCAGACAGTGCGTCATATAAGTATCCGCCATATTAATGTTTGAAAAATCCAGGATCGAAAGAGGATATAATACCCC
>Ga0157364_1008848_pt1 | contig 10434 bp, 6 predicted proteins | sample AttsexASBM2_FD_111476 | JGI IMG/M metagenome (GOLD analysis project Ga0157364, IMG submission 111476) | Fungus gardens microbial communities from leaf cutter ant in Ribeirão Preto, State of São Paulo, Brazil - Atta sexdens ASBM2 | ecosystem: Host-associated > Fungi > Mycelium > Unclassified ... | reverse complement strand
TACATTATTTATAATACACATTTAACATATAATTAATACATAATATTCATTTTTATTTTTTATTTAACATATTTTAATTCTTCATACTTTTAATCCATATATTGTTTTTATTATTTGATATAATTGATTATTTCTATTTTATGAATTGTATAATTATCCTAACATTTACAGAAAAAAGCAATATTCAGAAAGCGTCTAATAATTATTTTGAACATAATGATAATATCATTTTATTATTATTTACAGCAAGTCTACCACGCGCATTTCATCCCCCAGCAGCCCGCCATTCCGCCTCCACATCCGGGTCCCCTGCATATCAAGGGAAACGACCACGTCAATAGACTACATTATGATGGTCCTCATGTATCGCATCCACATCTTGTCGGCGTTGAGCATTACGCCCCCGCCCCGGAACCTGAAATCTCCATCATAAAGACTAAACACGGCTGGGATTAAGGATCCTGTATGACGATGCCTCTTGATTAAACCCATTGATCTAGAGTGGTCTATACTGGAATGGCACTCATCTCGAATTTTATTGATCAAAATAATGACAGCAGACAACTTTTGTCGACGATATATATATATTTGATTTTTCGCAAATCCAAATAATTTCAATTGAAGACAAATCGAATTTTGAAACCTTTAGAAGAAACGAAAAATCATGGACCACTCACGGATCGCAGACCAGGCAGCCAAACTTAAGAATAAAACAAATCCGTCTTGATTTTACCTTTAGAACTACATATGACATGCCTTACACAAATATACATGGACACGAATATCCGCATCTTTTTCTGTTCCTTCATCTTTCCCAACACCGAAATTCTCGTGCGGCAATTGTGATATTGAAGAAGACATCATAACATCAAAGAGAGCGTTTTCCCTTTCCCCCTCATTTCTCGGATCCCGTCCTATTTTTCTTCACCGCACCAACACTTTTATTTATTTTCTAATAAAAGTTAATGTGTACGTCTTGTGATAAAACAGAAATTACGTTGTCGTTTATTCATGACCCAGATCCATTCTTTTTTGTTTACATTCTAACTTCGTTTTATTTTTATTTTTATACTTATTTTTATTAAGTTTTTTTTTCTTTTTTTTTCATTTCTTTTTTTCTACTCTCGAAAAGAGTGATAACGATTAGTTACGATAACTAAGTCGGAAGAAATAAATTCCAATATGATTACGTGTAAAGTGTATGTAAGAACATAAATTGTGTAACATATTATTAAATGAGTACATGTTACACCGTTCTACAATTTTCATCTCAGCTTTTTTCAAGCTATATTATCAAGTCTCCACAAGATCAGTCAAGTGTAACAAGATACAGGCACTTGTTTACAAGTTAATATATTGTACGAGGTTGCATTTAAAGTTTATGAAAGTTTGCCTGTATTGCTTATAAACTAGGCCACTTTGCAAACAGGATTAATTAATTAAAATTAAATTATTAGTTAAAAATTTTTGCTATATAGCAAAGAATTCGTTTTAATGATATAAAATAATTATTATATTTAGTAGCTGTTATAATAAAATAAGTTAATTTAATATTAATTTCAATACATCTCGACGCGTAAATTTTGTTATAATAAATGTAAGAAAATAATAACAATTTTATGTTGCAAGAAGAATGTGCTAATAATAGAAGCTTATCTGTAGCTAAAAGAATGCAATATATAATTTTTTGTTTCTCATTTTAAATTTATTCTTGATTTTTGCATTTAATAAATTATTAATAATCGTGTATGCATATATATTGTATAAATGTTGCTTAAATAGAACTAGATAATTAAAAAATGAAACTTAATTACAATTAAAACATCACAATTGTTAAATCATTATAATTGTTAAGCATTACAATTGGTTAAAGCATTACAATTAAAAAATATTGCTGAGAAATAATGAAACTTATGTGTCTTATATAATATTTATACATATATTAGGTAAAAGTTCATGGCGTTTTTCCCATTAAAAGGCATTTAAAAAACGCCACGAACTTTTTCCCACACCTAATATGTTTTAAAATTTATGTTCTCTGTAATCATATAATAAAACCTATAATAAACAAAATAATAATACAAATTAATTTTCTTCTTAGAAAATTTTGATAAATTGCATAAAGGATAAATAAATTTTATAATTAAAATTAAACAAAAATTAATGTAGAGCTAATGCAGAAATAATTTGAAAATTAAGTTATATGTATATACACACATAGATAAGTTTATCCCAATCAGTCTAAATCAATTCTTCTACGGGAATCTTATGAGAAACGCCGTAATTCCTTAAAGAAAAAAATCTTAGCGATTGCGTGAATTATTTGATCTAATCATTGTAATTTATCATCGCGATCTAACACGCCATTCTTTATTCAAGTAAAGCATATTTTATCTAACATTCACATTTACATATACACACCCACTTACCGATTATTGTGTAAGATTAACGATAATCGTCTATTTGATGGTCCACATCTCATGATCTTCTGCATCAGATATCTTTAAGGGTGACACCATCATTGATATCGAAAATATTGGAAGCGTGACAAGGTGTGACGTCGCGGTTGGGCGGGCACCTAACAAGGGGGCCCGAAAGGGTGTCGGTCGCATGGTTAGTGAAAGGGGTCTGTGCGACGTGCCCCCGCCTAATGCCCTGAGAGTAGGCCTGGACTTGGGCAGGGACCTGCTATAAAAGCATACCGCGTCGCCCCTTAGACATAGTGCTTGCTCGTATAACGCAAGAAAAACCATCGCTCGCCACCATGAAGTTCTTCGTAAGTTTTTCCCTTCACTTGCAACGACTTCGCCGCGTTGATTATCTTCAGCTTACATGCTTTTATCTGTATATAGAATTACGTTATATTTATGTAAAGAAAAATATTAAATCTTGTGTATACTTAATTATTTAACTAATTTTATCTTATTTTATGTAGCGTGTTAAAAATTGTATATCTTTTATTTGACATATTTTATTTTACTTGTATTTCTTCTGAGTTTTTATTTGTCTGGTGTTTATTTATATATTATTCTTTCTTTTTATTTATTTATTTATTTATTTATTGTTATATTATTTTAAGTAGAGTTAATTTTTTAAATTAGAACTTGTTTAAAGTTTTGAATGTATTATGTTTTATTATTATATTAAACATTGTGTGTTCTCTTGTTACAGATTGTTCTGTTCGCCATTGTGGCGGTTGCCAGTGCTGTAAGTATTTTATAATTATTATTTTAAAAAGTTTAGTTCTAACAATATTCTGTAACTTTTCTCTTTATTTGGATATTATTATTTTATCGAATTCTAAGTTAATACGCCGTTTATAAGTTACAAATTACGTATTATCAAGAAATGATCTATTATAGAGAATGTATAATTTTATATTATAATTATCTAGCAACAATTACATAATATAACTATTTTCTAACAAAATATTAAAATATTAAAAATTAATATGAAATTAATAGAAATGTTTTAAGATAATTAAGCGTAAAGTAACAGCTGAAGAATATCAGTATCTATATAATCCTAGATTTATCATTAAATTTTCTGCTTAATTAAATCTATTATCTCCATGTCGAAACCCAGCCGCAATTGTATCAAATTGATCACGCTCGTTTGTGCAATTTCCGTCCCGAAGTTCCTATTATCCAAGCTATAATACTCTCTTGCATTCACTCGCAATTTCATAATGGGAGACTATGTTTCCTGGAAATTTTTTGAGATTATTAGATTTTCTGATCGCTTCAATTACGTAATAGCATGGATAAGTGAGAGTAGTTTTAGTGATTAATAAAACATTTTGTCTTCTTTTATATTTAGGGCCACTATGCGGAGCACATCCATGTCAATGGGCAACCCGCCATTCCGGCCCCCAAAACTCTCCCGCTCGCCCTCCACGGTAACGACCACACCACCCGCCTTCACTACTCTGGAACTCATATAGGGCACCCGCACTTGGTGGGAGTCGATCATTACATCCCGGCGCCGCATTACGAGCCCCAGATCGCCAACGTGGCCGTCCACGGCCACGGACATGGCTGGCATTAGATCCCATCACCTGAGCCAGCAGACTCGCTGGTCTGGAGTGGTCCATGCCGAACGCGTCATCCTGAGGCTGACATGAGGCAGCAAATCAGCAACCACCACGATTGGTGAACGAAACAACGAATGAAGTCTTTGTCGAGAGTTCCTTCTTTTGTCTCTTCGGCAAGACGTTTCAATTCTGCGAGATCGCTCGCCGAGGATTGTGGATGTCCGGCCTCAATGGTCGAGGATCTCCGGTCCGAGGGTCGAGGATCACAGAGGAATACCGTTGCGAAATTGCAATATATTGGCAGATCGAAATGGAATTCGACTGTCTCAGGATAGCTGCCATGACTTGGGCCACTCCCAAAGACCGTTCCCAGAAAGACCAGGCAATCAAACTTGAAAAAAGCCCCCCCTCCCCCGTCACTCTCCCATCTTCTTTTCGTTTTACCTTGACGCTACATATGACACGCATCGTATGAACATTGATGAACAATTAGGTCCTTTCGTCTATTTCCATTTTCCATCTCATTTCAACGTCAAAATTCTGTGCGGCATATTAAAGAAGAGACCATAACATCACAATGCGGCCATTTCTTCCTGTCCCCATTATTCGTCTTCCGGCAGCAACATTTTTATTTATTTTATAAATAAAAAGTCGATTTTTACGTCTTGTGATAAAATGCGTCGTTTGTTTTTTATTCGATTTCACCCCAAATACATATCTCTCGTAATTGCAAAATATCGCGTTACGTCATGAAAGTTATTCAACTAGAAAACATATATAAGATTAGATTAGAAAAAACAAAATGCCATAATGATAAAAAAGCAAATAATTTTAATACGAGAGCTAGATTAATCAAAGTAGAAAAAGATATTAAAAGTAAAACTGTATTAATTTAAATAAAACGAGAACAAATTCGCAGTTTGTTTGATATTTATTGAGGATTATTGGATTGGAAACTCATTGAGAACTGCTAATGGTGCAATATTAAGCAAATCATGCAAAACAACTCAATAGCGAGCTTGTGAACTCTCAGTAACGGTCAAATAATATGTCAATTTCGCGTAGTTAACTCATTAATGTTGCTACTCAACTGTATTTCATGGTTTCGACTACGTAATTCGATTGCACAAACTGATACTGGATTAACAAAGTGCACTTTGTCGAGTAAACTGATCGTAATATTTATTCAATGAATACGAGTGGCTTTAATATTCTTGTCTTATTCATTCAAATGTATAGCTTTAAGGATATCTTCTTTATGAAAAGAAATTATTTTTATTAAAAAAGTTTACAACTTCTTTACATCATCCTTTCGGAACGAATTGCATATCCGTCAGACTGCAATATCTATTTCACGGGAAAGGTTCTTCTGGAAACTTTATGTAAACAGCCCGACTGCGAATCAATCTAACGTCGCCGAGCAACGGATAATCCAAACAGAGCCACCCTAAAGCTGGTTGCTATTCTTTTCGTCGCGCGGCTGGTATCGTGCATTCGATGCCGCGATGCGAATCGCGTATGTTTTCGCACATAAATAATTGAATTGATTATAAAATAAATCTACTGCAATTACGTTCCATCGTTTCGCATCAGTCGACAGGGGAGACATTCGTTCACGAGGATAGAAATGCATCAACAGTATCACGGATGACGACTGTCATCAATGTGCGATTCGGTACGAGCTCGCTACATCGAAATAGTTCAACAAGATTTTCGCATGTGGTCCCTCAACTTTTTAGCTATGTTAAAATTTAGATACTTTAAAATTTTTTACATCTTTAGTTCTATTGCACGGACTTTTAATGAATTCTCTTTGACACCAAATGCCATATTATAAAAATTTTTGACCTTTATTATTAAATATGTTTCTTTTTCAAAATGATTAAAGCCTTGCAATACATTTGTCGAGGATATAATTTGATGTGTTATAATCATCGATAATTGAAATAATATTTTAAATTTGAAATAATTTATTTTAATTTGAAATAATTAATTATTTCATTGAAATAATTAATTTAAAATGTTTTATGATTATATGTCCAAAATTTTTGCGAACTTTGTTCAGATTTTTAAAATTATACTGTTCTAAAGTATAACGAAGCATTTAAGCTATTCTAAAGTATAACAATGCAAGTATAACAATTAAAGATTACACACTTTATTTTAATTAATATAATAATTAGTATCTTTATATTTTTTATCTATTATTAATATCTATATTATATATATATTATTAATATCTATTTTAATAATTAACGTTTCAAAGTTATATTTTTTCTTTCTGCAATATTTAAATTTTAATTATCTAATTATCTTATTTTTAAATTATTAATAAAAATCTTAATTTTTTTAATACTTTTTAAAATACTTTTGTTATACTAAATTATATTGTAATATTATTTTTTTTATTATAAATCCTGTTTTTGTCTAGATTTATTTATTATGAATTACTTTGAGGTTTCGTTAAAAGATCGATGCCAAAAAGAATTCGATTTATTAATCTCGTTAAGTTCTCTTAGACTTGCTTGCGGTCACACCGCGTGATTTCAGCATCACGTCGGTGCTTTTCTATGAGAGGTTTACGAGTGTCTTTATTATTCGTTTGATCATTCGGAAAGCATTCTGGTTGCAGTTTGCTTCGAGCAACGATTACGTAACAGGAAAGGAAGAATTATGCATTATACCTCGGCGAAACTGTTCTGCGGAAAAGGGACACGATATCCGACTGCACGATCGTTCCACTGAATGTATGTTCTTATTTATACGATAATCGTTTTGCTTTATTTCTACCCAATTCGCGAATATTATGCAATGATTTCAGCATCATGTTAGCGCATGCTAGCGTTACGTTCTTATAAACTCTTATAAGGATTCTCGTATGTTTCCAAGAGAAAGCAAAATTTAGTTGCGCTTTGTACACACATTTATTAAACACAGATTTTTTTATTTAAACAATTTATTTAAATTATATCAAACTGGAAAAATTGTAATATTAAATCAAATAACTATTTAAATTTATTGAATTTAATTAATGAAATTTAATTAATTAAAAAAATAAACTTAAGAAAATGACTCTAATATTTTTCCAGTGATTTAATTAATTTTGAAGCCTAAAGCTAATTTTTAAAGAAAGAAAGCTAATTTTTTTTTTCTAGAATTGATTCTTTTAATTTAAAGTTCAAAATATGAATTGGAAAATTATTCTTTAATAACTGATGTGAGTCAGATATATATATTCTATTAATGCAAAATTAAAATAGATATGACGATATCCTATTGAAAATTCTTACGTTCTCCAATTAATTTTCTGAAATGGCATGAGCGAATCATTTACATCAAAGTGAACGTTACCGCGGAATGTCGGAGAGTCCACGTTGCTCACCTACCTATAATTATACTGTACGTCGCTTAGAGATTTTCAATTTTTCTATTTGAAACACTGAAACTCGAGAATGTAGAATGTTCCAATCAATCTATACAAAATAACGTATAGAAACGGATGTTTTCTTCATAAAACATTGCTGCGAACTCAATTCGCAGCGGTGCGTAGCCGACTGGCAAATACACAGTTATGACTGCTACAGCAATCAGGTGCATTGCGAATTATTGCTTGTGACAAGCTTTTTCTGCATATGAATATTCGTTTCCTCGCGTTGCAATAACAATGTAAAAAGAGAATCGTTATGGCCCCAAAATGCGATCACGCGAGATATATTATTTATTATGATCACGAAGTCGTTTATTTGCGCAATCTGTTTTTTTTTATTAATTTTCTGTCTCTTTATTAAACTGATCTTTTCTTAATAATTTCCTAATTAATTTTATTTAATTTTTATTCACCTGCAATATCTTCAAATTATTTTATTCAAATTTTAGTAAATTTTCTTTATTTTTTGTAACATCTTAACGTTAACTATTTATTTTACTAATTTTTTTCTGAAATATATTATTTTTATATTTATTAAGTTTATTTTAATTCTAATAATTTTCTTTTACTAGAATGGAATATTTCATTCTTTTTCGAGGTGACAAAAAGAGAAAATAACAAAAACAAGATAATACCTCTACATTATTAGATGATCATGTAAATTAATTCATGTTATACGTATCTTGATATTAGACGAATAACTATGAAATGCGTTTTACGCATTCGAAAGTTGATAGAAAATGTTGCATATCGTTGATTTAAATCGAGCCTCCAAGTTAATGAACACGCCCCCAAGTCGGATAATAATCATTCGAGCGTAAAGTTGACTCTACATTGAGTAAGTAAGCATGATATCAGTACCAATATAATAATTTACATGCACAGGCATTTAATTAGGTTCCCAGTCGCCTAGTCTGCCAGTAGCACATATTTCACGACGATAAATCTTGATTACTATCCCGACAAATATATTCCTCGATCAACTGGAGGAACTATTAATGCTCGAGTTTCAATTGCAATTAGATATGGATCTATTTGAATTTATATGGCAATCGGGAGATGCATTCGGTACGCAATTTTATCTTGACAGATTACACTATGATATGTATTGAATTTATAGCAAGTGGAAAGTCATAACTTGCTTGAGAAGGATGAATGAAAACTTGAAATGTATTTTCAATTATCAAAATTCAAAAATTGGAAGCTTATTTGACTTTCGCTGATTTTTTTTTATTTTTCTTCTTTTTTAATTTTAAATCTTTTTTTTTAAATTATTAATTGTAATTTAATTAGAAGAATTTTTTTGTGTCTTTCGAGTTATTTTCTATTGAGGATAAGAAATATTTGTGATGTCACGAAGAATTGTCGGTTTTCTTAATCGATTTATCTTTGTTTGTGAGGATGTAATCGATTGTATACTCGTGTCATACTCGTGTCTCCATCGTCTCGAAATCATAATAATTCTAGACGAGCAGCAGGCACCACTCGAAATAAATTTCCTTTCTATTGACCATTTACCGAGGAACTGGAGCAACTTCCCCGATAACGGGAGCACAAATACGCGATCGCATGCTATCTATCCGATAGAGCGGTTGCATGAATAATGAAATGCAGCGTGTGGTGCATTACGTAGCACGCGTTGTTGCATACTTTCTCTCTTCGTAATGAATGTTTTTCCGCGATAAAACGTGTTTCCTCGGACGTCACTCGTTGCACGTGCGTTATAAGCATGATACGTCCTGTCCTTTTGATATTCAACATATCTTAACTATAATATCAAGATGACAGCTTTTTATAACAATGGTCAATTATATAAATGGTTTTAATTATCTATTAATCCTTTTAATCTATTAATGTATAGTTCTATTTCCATTTAATCGTTAGCTTTCTAATTAATAATTTTCTAATTGTAATTGATAAAATAATAATATTCTACACAATATAATTATACATAATATAATTATACATAACATTTTTTTATCCATTTTATTTTATAAAAAGTTAATCCTTTTATTAGATTCGTTTTATCATTTTGTCATTTATACAAAAATCATTAAAATTATATAACAAAAAATTTAATTGTGAATTAAAGGGAATATAAAATAATAGGGAATATAAAAAATTATATATATGGAATAGGGAAGTATAATAATATGATATTGTTTATTAATTTTATTTCAATAGAAATAGCATTTTTTAGATAATAAAAAAGATATTCTCTTTCGGTTTATCTTTTATATTTGGCGTGTGATTATTTCAAATCTTCGTTCTTGAGTCAGATTGGAAAGTACAACGAAACTTATATATGCAACTAGAAGTTCGTAACGGAAGTACAATTACATAAACGTTTACAGTACCTTGTAACTACCTTGAGGAAGTGCTTTTACGCAAACAGAGCTTCCTAATAGCGTGGCTATAGCTCGCAGGCATGTGCCAACTCTGATCGTACTATATACTATAATAATAATTGTTAATTATTTCGTTTGTAATCCGATCATTATCATGATACGACTAATCGCGTGCGAAAGGTATATTTCACTTTGCGCAAGATGAAACTAATGGAAATTATTACGAAATCGTTACAATTTCATTTTTTTCTGCGGAAATTCAGTTGAACGAAATAAAATGATTTGAAAGGAAACTAAAAGACTTAAACAAAGGTTATTTATTATTGTCATTATTTATGTCTAGTTAACATTATTATTTTAATACAATTATAATACGTACAATTTAAATTGAACTTTAGAATATAATTCGATTTAAGGATATGATTTTATGAGAATGTTAAGGTCTTAAATCCCTTTCATTACTTTGTTCCATTTTAATTTACATATACAACTTTAACTTCTACGTATAGGCAAATACCATTTACGAGACAAGTTGAGCACGATTTCTAATCTGATTCGTGACGCAGATATAAATGGGAGAGCGAATAACGTAAATAATAATATTCATTGATTTACGATTAATCAGC
>Ga0157364_1008847_pt1 | contig 10435 bp, 13 predicted proteins | sample AttsexASBM2_FD_111476 | JGI IMG/M metagenome (GOLD analysis project Ga0157364, IMG submission 111476) | Fungus gardens microbial communities from leaf cutter ant in Ribeirão Preto, State of São Paulo, Brazil - Atta sexdens ASBM2 | ecosystem: Host-associated > Fungi > Mycelium > Unclassified ... | reverse complement strand
TTGCTTATAATGCTAAACTATAGGATGGTAACCACTATGTACTATCACTGTCTAGTTATTCTAGACATTTTGAGACTAATACTAAGATTGTTATATATCAAGTCTACTTAAGTCTACTTGTTTAAAACCCTGTTTTCTGTGGTAGTAATATCTCATTCAAACTCTAACAAAAGTCTGTCTTCTATAATAGCCTTATTTCTATAACATATCCTCTGCAGTAGTATTGTACTCAAATCTAAACCTTGTAAGTCTTCCATAATGGAGGTACTTCTTTTGAACTTGGTCTTTTATAGTAGAGTTCTCCTAATTTTTCTATTTGATTCTTTCAGTATCTTACCACTGAAACCTCTGAGTTTCTCCTTTATTTTATACTTGTATATAAGACTAGTAGTTATACTGTATTTTACTAATCTGATAATTGACTATTCAAGTTAAACTTAATCTTGTTATATCCCAAATTCCAAAACATGTTTGAGATATATTCAACTTCAATATGATATCAAATCCCTATGGTTATTTGGCTTTATTTGTGTCCAAAACTTTATCTGTAGTTTGGTGCTTTATAATAAACTTAATTTCATCAAATCTCTATAGTTATTTGGCTTTATTTGAGTCAAAATATGTAGTCATCTTTATCTGTTTTCATTGTCTAATTATCTTCTTCAAACTCTACAAAATTACTCAGACTTTACATGGAGTTTCCTCCTCTCCAATCTGAGCTCCTATTTAGTATTTTACTACTAAAAATCCACTCAGAGATTTGTTTTAATTACTTCTTTTGTTACTTTATATAATTAAGGCTAGTGATTACTTTGTAATAGCTAGCCTGATAATCAACTAAAGTTGACACTAAATTCCTAGTGTCAATAATAACACACTTGACTTCTCTTCTTATGACTTCTTACAAGGCCATCCTCTGAAATTGCAACCACATAGCTTATAGAAGGCATAATACATAAGTTGAGGCTAAAATCATTCCAATAAGTCTGCATTACTGAGCTCATTGCATGGAGTTCCACACTTTATACTTCTCTGAGCTAACTTTATAGACTTTTATCTTCAAGTATGAACTATACCTAACAAATCTCTAGTATTCTTTGGCAACACACCATTATCAGTACTTACTCCCTTCAGACTTTGTTCTATCTTTTAAAGTTATGACTATATAGTAGATAGACAATGCAGTATATAAGCTAAAGTAATATATAAGCTAAAGCTAAGGTTGTTCTAGGAAGTTTACATTATTGTATACTTAGTATAGTGTTTCCATACCTAGTATATCTCTGAGCTAAATCTATGGGCTTTCATCTCCTATGTTATGAACTTAAGCTCAAGAGTTAGAATAAAAGCTAGGCTATTAGTCTGTGCTATACTAAATCTAGCCTACTTTAAAGAATATGTATACTATATACTGTTAACATATAGTATGATATCATTATTCTAGAATCTTCCATATTCTTCTGTGACATGTGATTGTGTAACTGTAACTTGTGACTAAAATATATGACAGATATATAATATCACACTACCTCTATTTCTAAGTCTGAAAAATAAAATAAATAAAAATGAAAAAATAAGTAAAGTCTACCATCTTCAATTTTAACATTCTGGTATAAACCATGTCTGACAAAGATGCTCTTTTTATTTTTTGAGTATTTTACATGCTTTATAAAAAAAGTATTATCTTAAAAGATATTCTATTGATTGCTATTTTGAGAGTTAGCTTTTATATCTGGAACCTGCTCCAAACAATTTCTGAAGCTAGGTGGAATTACTTTAAAATCTTATCTCAATCTAATACTCTTACTCTTGTAAAAGCTATGAGGACTATCGATAGTTCTAATCTTATTCTAATGTCTTCTCCTAATATTAAGATGGCTATTAATCTACAAGAAGTCACTTTTACTTTGGTCACTAACAAAAAGTACAAGAGAAAGAGCAAAGCCTCTTCTCTTCTATTTATATTTTTCTCTGACTCTAGGAGCAAGATATTGCTTCTTTTCCTCTTTCTAAGGCTGTAACAACTTGTTCAGTCTCAAAACCAGCAATATCTTGTTCTGGTTCAACTATAACACCAAGTTCAGCTATAACAATCTCTAAGACCATTAAGCCTTAGATGATATCTTCTCCTATTTTCTTAGTCTCCAAACCTAAGCTTAAGGTCAAATTTCTATACTTATTACAGCTTAAAGAGGTATTTTCTAACCTCTCTCAAGCTACAATCATTTCTATATACTAGGCTAGATTATGTGGTACAGTTGTTCCAGTACCTCAAGATGTTACAAACTTAAGATCTTAGAGTTGGTCAAAAGAGTAAACCTTATATTGGGTTAATACAAGAAAACTCAATAGAGAATTCTGTACAGGATAGTCTACCTTATATACTAAAACCTCATGGTCCATGCTAACTACTTCTAGCCTACCCTAAACAGCCATATGTTTGCCTTAAGATCAACATGTGCTACACACATTATATGATATCATTTTTCTAGAACCTTCTACATTCTTCTATATATCTTGTTACTTGTGACTGTTACCATGACCATGTTATCTGATGTGACAGCATGATCTTGTCACTCTAACCCTAACCCTAGTTCTAAAAATAGAATAAAGGAAAATAAATTGAAAAGAAAATAGAAATGAGAAAGAAAATAAAAAAGGTCAAGTTTATTGCTTTCAGCTTTGACACAAGAGTACTTAAAATGACAACACATGGGCCTACTAGATGGCAGGTCCTAATCCTACTTGATTCTTCCACTTGAGAGATCATTGTGGCCAATGCTGCTTCTGCAGTTGAATTCTGTAACAAAGACTTAGTTGAAGCTTCCTCTAAACTCAGAGTAAAGTCTGTTCACAAGGTATGGGATAGTATAATCATGTCTACTAACTTTATTGCATCAGCAGCAGATAAGCAGTGACTAAAAAGAAATGCTGGTCTTAGTGAGACTACTGAAATAGAGTTTCACTTATCTCAGTTTAAATTTTTTTGAAGGTTTTAGATATTCTCTACTGGAACTCTAGCAATTCTTTGCCTATTATTCCTGTCCAAGTGTTAGCAGCTCTCTCTAGCTCTCTTCTCTTTGGAAGCATTATATTAGCATCTATGTCTTATATCATGAACCAGCTCTAATATTTTAGTGATCTGGACTAACATCTGGGACTTTTAGAAGAGCAAAACTCTTATTAATCACTCATTTAACTTTGGATAATATACTGCTATAGTTTGAGAGACTACTATATATTCTGAAGTTGCTTAGTGCTATAATTTCTGGTACTAAGAACACCCAACACATGCCTGTTGTGCTCAAGGTACCAAATATTGGAAGTGTGGTAGTTTATACAAAGTAGAAAGCCACAGACTCTTGGTTTGGTGTTGCAAGACTAACCCCAAGTCTAACTCTTCTAGAGATACCACTATAGCTAGTACATCTTATTCTCATACTTTCAAGTTTTTGAACTGTAAATGGAATCATGCTGCTAATGATAACAAGAAAGCTTTGAGCATCCCAAACTTGTTATACATGAGAGGGGACTTAATATCAGAGATGCTGAATAAAACCTATCTGTCTCTTCATATCCTGTAGTTAGCTAGGCTTTAAGAGACTTGGCTGACTCTTATAGTCTTGTATGCTTTGTTCTAGCACTTTCTGTCCCTACTCATTATTTGGATATATAAGCCATACTAACATAGTAATTGACCTTAGTTTCTTAAGCATGAGTTGTACTCAGATGACTCTTAGACTATGCCCCTCTCATAGTTAATTTTTATTACTCTAGAGAATGTCTGTATATGTAGAATGGTCCTAAAACATGATAGTGAAGAGGAAGTAGCCTTTTTGCTCTTTGTGAGTGAAGAACTCTCTCAACTCAACTTTTATACACTGAACTCTATTACTAGTCTTGACTGACTCTCTTAGGCAAATTATGGGCTCTTTGTTAACTGCTGGGCTACTTATGCAAAGAGAATTACAGTCATTACTTGGTCTAAAGTATTACAACTTTAAACTGTTAAAGTAAAAAAGAAGCCTTATATTAGGTTAACATAAGAGAACTTGATAGAGTTTCTAGTACAAAGTGTCTATCTTGTATATACTAGCTTGTTAGTCTGTGCAAGACCTTATCTAACCTACTCTAAAAACTATATGCTATTTATAAGGTTAATATGTGATAGACATACTATATGATGTCATTGTTCTGGAACTTTCTATATCCTTCTGTAAGATATGTGAATTGTGTGACTGTGACTGTGACATATATGACTGATAGTTACATGTAATGTCATACTCTAAGTCCAAAATAAGAAAATAAATAAAAATAAAAAAGAATAAAAGAAAAGTGAAGTCTACTATCTTTAATTCTAACATTACCTTCCCTTTAAGATATCTTCTCCAGAGAAACTGACTTCTATTTTTGCCAGTTCCTCTCTAACTTCTTATCATTCCATTCATATAACATTTTTGCTATATACTTTTCTAGTAGCTTCTGTTTTTTTATAGTTTTATTCTTCTACTAAATCCAACCTTTCTTGCTTTATTACTTCTATACTAAACCTCTCTTTAAATTCTGCTACTGCTTCTTTTGCATTCTTTAAATCTTCTTTTCTCTCCTATATATTATTTTCTGCTATAAACCTCTTCTAATGCACCAAGTACTTCCCAGCTTCTCTTATTTTTCTTTTATTTAATATTTTTTCTACTTTCCACTTCTCAACTTTATTCATCTCTACTACTTTTACTTCTTCTGCTTTCTATCCTTCCAGATACTCTTTATATCTTACTACTTAACTAATATTCACAACTAGGTGAATTTTCATTAAAGTTGGCAGTTGTAATTTAACTATATTAGTAGATACTACCTTATTGATAATATATGGACTCATATATTGATCCACTAATTTCTTTGCCAGTCTTTTCTTAAATACTAAATCTTTCATGCTCAACATCATCTTATCTTTATTTTTCTACTTCTTAGCTTCTCTTCTTTCCTTATTCACTTGCTACTTTATCTTCTCTTGTGCTTTCCTTAATGCTGTCTCAGCTTCTTCTTGCATATCCTTTATTGTTTCTACAAACTCTGTTACCTTCTCCACTTTTCTCTTTATTTTAATATCCACTCCCATTCTTAGTTCTCTACTATAATTTTCCATAAATGGAGATGCCTTAGTTGCTGGATATATCTTATTATTAACTGCAAACTCAGCTGTAATTAGCTATTCTGGCCAATTCTTCTATCTATTATTTACAAAGAACTGTGTTACAAACTCAAAACTTTAGAGTTAGTCAAGAGAAAGAATCTTGTATTAGGGTTAATACAAGAGAACTCAATAGAGAACTCTGTACAGGATTGTCTACCTTATATACTAAAACTCCATGATCCATGCTACACTACTTCTAGCCTACCCTAAATGATCATGTGTATGCCTTAAGGTTAACATGCATTGTATATGCTGTATAATGTCATTCTTCTAGAACCTTCTACCTCCTTCCAATGTAACATGTGCTTATGTGACCATAATGTTATACTAACCTCTAACCCTAGATTTAAAAATAGAAGCTAAAATAAAATAAAAATGAAAATAGAAATAAAAAAGGAAATGAAAATAAATGAAGTCCACCACTTTTAATTCTGACAAACTGGAGATATTATTTTAACTCTTAATTCATTTTTTTGGTCTATCCATTCATTTGTAGATAAAAAAACTCATCTAAATTCCCAACATTCATTTAACTCTTTGGTTAACTCCACTGCAAACTGTGGTCCTCTATCTAAAATTATACTTTCTAGCAACTTATATAACTTTCATATGTTATCTCTGAACAGTCTTACTAATCCTTCTGCTGATGTTTCTTCCATTCTTGTTATAAAATGTGTCATTTTGGACAACCTATTGCATATTACCAAAATCACATCTTTTCTTGCTACTAACAGTAACTTTGTAATGAAGTCTACTGTCAAATATGTCTATAGCCTCTTTAGTATTTTATTTGCTATCAACTTTCCTACTGGTGCCTCTGTTCTATTCTTCATTCATTGACACAAGTCACATCCATCCACATACTTTCCTGCATCCTTCATTACTCCTGGCCACTAGTAATTTCTTGTCATCAGCTCTATTATCTTTTATCTCCCTCTATGTTCAGCTATTAGTATATTATGGTATAACCAGATTATTTCTACTCTTAACTTCTCATCCTTCAGTATATACATCTTTTCTTCCTTTAACACCAATTCTCTCTTTACCTGCTATTCATGTCTCTAAATATCTTAACTCCTGCCTTTTTCATCTCTTCTACTACTCTAACTACTTCTTTTTTCTTTCTCCTAGCTATTTTTATTTTTTCTATTATGTCTGCTTCAGCTTCTTCTATTACTATTTCAGCTAAACTATGAATCTATTCCTCTTTTATTAATTTTTGGTTTTTATTATTTTTTTCTACTCATACTTTCCAGCCTAGTCTTTTACTTAGTCCATCTGCTTTTCCCATCTTTGTTTCAGACACATGTTTTGAGATAAAGTCAAATCTTAACAAATAAAGAGCTCATCTTGTTTGTCTATAATTTAATTTCTGCACTTTCATGAAATATTCTAAGTTTCTGTGATCAGTTCAGACCTCAAATTTGAACTTTGTACCCTCTAAAAAATGTCTCCAGCTCTCAATCCCTGATAACTACCAGTATTTCCTTATTATAAATTTCATAATTCCTCTCCATCTCATTAAGAGATTTTGAGAGATATGCTACTGGTCTCCATTGTCCATCTTCACATTCTATAGATAACACTTCTTCTATTGAATAGTCTGACACATATACTTCTATCCTCATTTTTTTGTCTAAATCTGGTGCTATCAGTACCAGTTCTTTTGTGAATCTTTCCTTTAATTCCTGAACACATTCTTCTGCTTCTCCATCCAATCTCACTTTTGGTTCTTTTTTACTAAGTTGTGTAATGGTCTAGCTATAGTCATGAAATTTTTAATAAACTGCTGATAATAATTGGCTAGTTCCAAAAACTTCTGTATGTTCTTGAATCCTTTAAGAGTCAGCCAATTCAACACTTCTTTCACCTTCTCTTCTTCCATCTTGATCTCCTCCAGCCCAATCACTACTCCTAAGAACCCTACTTTCTTAACCTTCTACTTGCATTTTTCTAGTTTTACATACAAATCATTCTCTGCTAACCTCTTTACTACTTCTTCTACTATTTCATCATATCTTTCTTCCTCTTTTGTCCCCACAATTAAATAATCAATGAAACTTGCCACTTCTTCAATATTGATTCAGTCTCTTAGAATCTTATTCATCATTGTTTGAAATGTTGCTGAAGAGTTAGTTAGTCCAAAGAACATAACTGTAGGTTCAAACAACCCTTCTGGAGTTGTGAATACTGCTTTTCACTCATTCCCCTCCTTTATTTGTACATTATTATACTCTTATTGTAAATCTAACTTAGTAAATGCTTTCTTCATACCAATGTTCTTTACAATATCTAAAATCAAAGGTAAAGGGTAATTATTCTTAATAGTCTATTCATTTCAATATCAATAGTTCTAAACCATATGCTTCTTACCATCCTTCTCCTCCACAAAAATACTGCTGCCATATGAGGCAAATTTAAGAGTTTGATATATTCTTTCCTCAATTGTTCTTCAATGGACTTGCACACCTCTCCTCTTTCCTCTCTTAACAATAGGTACACCTTTTTCTTTCTCAGCACAAATCCTTTCTTCACCTCTATTACATGATCTCATACCTTCTTCTTCATTGGTATTCTCTCATTTGCTTTCTTCCTGAAGATATGGATTCACTTGTAAAACCTTAGAGGAACTAATTTCTTAGCTTCTTTCTCCAACTTCACTGCTTCTTCCTCTTCATCCTAAATTTCCCATTCTTCTACCACTCTTTTTAATTTCATAATTCTCTTTCTTTTTGGTTTTTTCTTCTTTTTTACTCTTTAGTTGATCTCAAGATTGTGACAAGCAAGCCATGATATTCTCAAAATCACACTCCATTTCTAACCACCAATTATATTGATCTCTATTTTTCCCTATACTCCTGGTAATAAATATTCATCTCTACTGTATGCTCAATATGTCTCTCCTTGTTGAAAGAACTGTTTACATTTCTCACATAAATTGGTCTTTCTATTTTTTTCGCTTAAATTCTTGTTTTTTTTTTAGCAAACTCTAAACTCATAACCAACCCCATTGTACTACTATCCAACAATGCTTTTACTATTATACTCTCCTGTATATCAATTTTTTCCAGCTCTATCTTTACCATTACTTCTTTTAACAAGTTCCCATTTGAGTTGCAGCTGGATATATTATCCATTATCCTACTACAGAGTATTGTAAACTTATTATAGTTAGAGTCTAGTCAAGAAATAATAGACTCTTTTCCTCTTTTGAAGCATTCCTAATAGTTCAATTGTAGGCACAAATCTTACCTGCTATTATGAGTTTATTACAACTGCATTTGTTCTTTCTATTCCTTCTATTGGAGTAAGTCCTGCCAATATTCACTGAATCTTCTACCTGCTTAGCCAAACTAAGGGCTGAGACAATTGTTGTCTTTGTGCTCCTTCAGTATTTGCTAGTATGTTCATCCTCAATGCTAAATTTTCTACCTTTCTCCTATCTCTCAATCTCTCAATCTCTCACTTAATTTTTCTTCAGTGCCTGTCTAAATTTGTTGTTCTCTTGTACTATTGTTTAATGCTTCTGGAAAAATGTTCCACTTGCATTAGCTTCCTCCTAATTACTTTATTCATTCCCCACTTAAACTCCTTTATTAATACTCTCCTCTCATACTTACTTTTTTTTACTGCTCTCTTAAACTTTTGTACAAACTCCTCCATTGTTCTACTTCTCTGCTCTACCTTTTTCAACTCTGCAACCTTCATTATCTCATTATCTCCTCCATCAAATTCTTTCTTTAGATTCATTAGAAGAATTAATTCTTCTACTATTGCAAATTCCAAACTTTTATTCTTTAGGTTCCTCATTACATTTTTCTTCAAGATGTCTACCAATTCTCTTTACATGTATGATATCACCTACTGAGTTTTTTTCTCTACCAAAACATTTCTCATTTTCATTCTGATATATAACTTATATACCATTAAAAAGCCCAAAATCTTGCTTATATCCCCACTAAATGTTGGTGGCTTAGCCACATCTACATTTAACCTGGTGTTGGGTCTGGAAGTGTCATATCCTATTCTGGTCACATCTAGATAACATCTGTCTCCTCAGCCACACTTCCCAATCTCTTCCAGTATGAATTAACAGTCTCTATTTCACCTTAGACATTCTTGCTAAACTCTTGCCAACTTTATAAATCTTCATCTCTGACATCTGAGGATCACCAGTATCTAGAATAACTCACTTAGTAGTCTCTGTTCCAGATAACTACCCCAGGTAATATACTTAGTATATAAACTGATAGTTTATACTGTAATAACTTATTCTGAAAATAGACCAAAACTAATACTAATTTCTGGTGTTGGCAATGACACACCTTACCACCTTCCAGTGGCCTTAATTTTCTAAGTTCTCCAAATATTCTTCTGAAATATGTAACTAGTGTAACTTGTAGAGACATAGTATATAAGCTAAAGCCAAAGATTATTCTTGTCAGATCTGAAGGAGAAATTCAGGGGTAGAGATGATGAGACAATGGAAGTGGCAGAGTTAAAGAAGGTGGAGCAAGAAGAAAAGAAAGTAGAAAAGTTTGTTCAGAAGTTTAAGAGGGCAGTAAGAGAAAGTGAATATAAAGAGAGGCCATTAATTGAAGAATTCAAAAGAGGAATGAACAGAACAATTAGAAGAAAGCTTATAGAGGTAGAAAGGCCTTCCAGAAGCATAGAACAATGGTTTGAAATGATAACAAATTTAGATACGCATTGGAGAGAAAGCAGATAAAGAGAGAAGAGATTAAGGGATAGAAGAGAAATAGGGCCTCCAGCATCAGAGAAAAATACAGGAATACAATATCAATGAATGCCACAGCCTCAAATTTGGCTGAGAATGTAGAATATTCCTTAACAATGGGCATTAGCAATGCCTGCTCTTGTTATAATACAATAAAGTATGGACAGACTTTGATAAGATATAGATAGAACAGTAGTATATTATTAGTTTACAATAAGAGAAGACATGTGACATGGAAGTCACATGACATTACATCATAGAGCCTAAAAGAGTCTACAGTCTAGAAGAGTCTAGAAAAGTCAGGAAGAGTCTGAATAATGATATCAAGGAGCATGTTAACCACATTGCTATCTTATAGTGTATACATGGTACACTCATGGATGATGTATGAACATTAGGGCAGGAGTAATTATTTGTAGTACAGACTATGTGTAACTTATATAAATAGGGTAGCAATTCAGCAGAGACTCCTTGTCAAGTTCTCTTGTAATCCCTACTTGATA
>Ga0157364_1008846_pt1 | contig 10435 bp, 6 predicted proteins | sample AttsexASBM2_FD_111476 | JGI IMG/M metagenome (GOLD analysis project Ga0157364, IMG submission 111476) | Fungus gardens microbial communities from leaf cutter ant in Ribeirão Preto, State of São Paulo, Brazil - Atta sexdens ASBM2 | ecosystem: Host-associated > Fungi > Mycelium > Unclassified ... | reverse complement strand
TACATATATCTCACGTGAAAGTTTAAAAAAAAAATAGAGAGTTTTTTTTATAAGAGAGTGTAAAGAGATTTCTGAGAATATTTTTTAAATATAGTATATATATATATATATATATATATATATATATATATATGGATTGGAATAGCTATCTCATGAGTGGATACGGTCAGATAAAATTGCAAAATGCATTTTTTAATGAACAATATAATAGAATCTACTTTTATGGAAATAAAAAAACATTTTTTTTATTCTTGAACTTATTTTTTTAATGTAGAACCTTAAAGTGTTGATTCCACAAATAAAACAAATGTAAGTTGTAATAGATTTGTAATTATAAATATTAGGCGAAGATAATCAGAAATTGTATTTAATATTTTCAACTTTTTCAACTTTTTTATCTTTGATTATGCAGCTATAAATGATTCATAAATGAGCATTTTCTCGGAAAATACTGTTATTTTTATTAATTTAATAATAACAATTATATAATAATAATTATATAAATACTTGTTTTAAATAATTTAAAAAATTTGGTTTACAAATAAAATAATTTTTATGTGTATGCATATAAAACCTACCCGTATAAATAATTGTTAAATTTATTTAAAATATATATAACAATATCTTACTGAGTAGTAAATACAATAAAAAATACCGATGTGAACCTGGCGCTGAACTTTATCAAAAATAAAAATTAATATCGCAGGCCGTTTGTATTTCGTTTGTACTTGTTTGTACCAATCATTATTTCGTTTGTACCTCAAACAGTTAAACAAAAAAAGTAAAAAATAAAAAATGACCAGTGCACAATTTTAAGATTTTTTAATTTCATTTATTCCATTCGAAAGAGAATCGTTTGTATCCGTTTGTACCTTTCCTACTTTCGTTTGTACCTCGAAGGGTTTGAAGATACAGCGATTTCAAAATTTCGAAAATGTGCCAAGAGGGGAAGTCGGTTATTTTTAAAGATATCGAAATGGGACCAACGGTATTCGAAAGAGAATCGTATGTACCCGTTTGTTCCTCTCCTACTTTCGTTTGTACTTCGAAGGGTTCGAAGATACAGCGCGTTTCAATTTTTGCGCGACCCCTATAAAACAGACTTAGCCAATTTTCAAGATATCGAAATGAGATTAATGGCATTTGAAAGAGAATCGTTTGTATCTGTTTCTATCTCACCTTTCGCCGTTGGTTCCATTTCGATGTCTTTAAAAATGATCGACTTCCCCTCTTGACGCATTTTCGAAATTTTAAAATCGCTGTGTCTCCGAACCTTTTGAAGTACAAACGAAAGTAGAAGAGGTACAAACGGGTACAAAAGATTCTCTTTCGAATGCTGTTGGTCCCATTTCGATATCTTTAAAAATGACCGACTTCCGCTCTTGACGCATTTATGAAATTTTGAAATCGCTGTATCTCCGGACCCTTTGATCCCATTTCGATATCTTGAAAATTGGCTAAGTTCGCTATATAAGGGTCGTGCAAAAACTGAAACGCGCTGTATTTCCGAACCCTTCGAGGTACAAACGAAAGTAGGAGAGGTACAAACGGGTACAAAGGATTCTCTTTCGAATGGCATAAATGAAATTAAAAAATCTTAAAGTTGTGCGCTGGCCATTTTTTATTTTTCACTTTTTTTGTTTAATTGTTTGAGGTACAAACGAAATAATGATTAGTACAAACAAGTACAAACGAAGTACAAATCTGCGATATTAATTTTTATTTTTGATAAAATTCAGCGCCAGGTTCACATCGGTATAAAAAATACATTTAATAATTACTACAATTCTTCACTTCGTGAATATAAATGTATACCAAAGAGAAAAATTTATAACTAAAAATATATGAAAGAAAATTATATAAAATTCGCTATTTGTTTTTACTTTTCTTATCTGATAATAATTATATTATATTATACTTATCTGATAATAATATATATAATGTTTGTAATACATAAAATATATAAACGGCGATTGTAATAAATTTTTATATAGCTTCTATTATTATTTAAATTGTCCTGAGTGTGATAAATCAATGGACAAGTTAAATTATGTATCAAAACTAAAATAGTAATGGAAAACGTTCAAGGACTCGCTTAAGATGCCAATACACACATACACATAAAACTAAACGACGTCCTAAATTTGTACACGATCGAGATACATCGCAGTATCGAAGTCGATGCCAAATATTAATGTTGAATCAAGCATGACACCTTAAATTGCAGAATGTCGCACGTGTGACCCCGATTTTACGAATTTATTCCATATTCGGATCGCCTCTCTTAATTAATATTGAATCGCTGTAACGCCAAGCTCTAGTCCGTTGGAGATTAATATCAGAGATATTCAATAGAAAATGGAATGTAAATTTTTACTACCAGTGCAATGTATAATAAATCTGTAGGTTTTCATATCTCCAATTTCAGAAGCAGTGAGATTCACGTTTGATCGCGAATCTTCATTTTCGCTTAAATCGAGACAAATGTATCGCGCGCATTTCCATATGTTACTATCAGATTCGGAAATAGATGAATACACACAAGAAATCATTTACTTATAACTAATCTTAGCTTATCCAGGAGCATATGCAGTAAACAATAGCATACTGGCAATATTAATAACATTTTGAAGAATGTACGTACCAAACAATGTAAACAATGAAATATAATAAAAAATATATATAATATGAAGAAATATTTTTATTCTTGTTTTTCTTTATTTCGTTCTTCTTTGTATTAAGAAAGATAAAGTAGTCTAAAATAATTTTTATTATCTTATTCATATCGTAATATACAAGAAAGAGAAAGAGAAAGAGAGAGAGAGAGAATTTCATTTAATTAAGACTAATGATACTTTTGGAGTCATCTCATTATACATCATTTCCTTTCATTAAAAAATATCTTAATATAGAAAAAATTATCTTCAAATATTAACTTTTGTACATAACTTTTGTACATAAAAAAATATCGTTTGAATGTTATTTATTACACGAAAAAATTGAAAGAAATAACCGCGCAATGAAAACAGACCATGCGAATTAAAAAATTGTTAACAGGAGTTTTCTTCCAAAATAGCAATCTATGCTGCGATATGTATAAAACTGAAGCTTTACATCAATTTAAAAAAAAAAATCAATCGATAGATTGCAATAACAGTTTTTCTTTCTCTCTATTTTTTTTCGTGTTCGCGTCCATTAAAGAGTTTCAGCATGTTGCTATTGTAATAATATCCCAGGTCTTAAGATTTCTGCAAAACAGTCTGCCGAAAAAACGCGCACAGATAGTGACTACGTTTGTTTATTCGCTCAATATCCGTGGATTCTCGAGACAAGCCCCGCAACAAAATAGTGCGGAAAGCACTCGCGATGATTTATTCAGTCCTTTGTGCTCGCGTGCTTTTCGTCATGGATCTATTTTTGGCTCTTTCAAATGATACGCGAAATAATTTTCCACCCAGGCTTATTGTCATCGTAGCTTTCCCAGCTTTCCCAGTTCTCGCAGTTGGAAATAGAAGAATGAAGGATATTTTTCGAACAGGCGAATAAGCAAAGAGAATCGTGAAATTTGTGAACTTATTCCCATTGTCAAAAAGAAGCTCTTATCATTTGAATCCGATATGAATCTTATCAAATTTAGCAATGACTTTATATTTCTATTCCAGGAGAGATGTAACATTTTGATTCATATCCAATTTGTCAAAAAATCATTAATGTTTGACTAATAATTTAATGAATCTAAGAAGAAGAAAATATATATGACTTTTTCATGAAATTATTCATGAGAGAATGCATTACTGAGAATACATTAGACACGTTAGATCCGCAATTCACAATCCATAAAGTCTTAAGTTTCATGATTGCTAATTTTACTTTTTTAACTCACATATGAAATAAGTTATTGTGCATTGTTATAAACCCACTAATGTGAACAATAAATACTGTGTTAATTTATGAAGGTCCGGTAAAAAAAGAAAGAGAGAACATTTGTAATAAATAACCTTGCTGTATGAATGCACAATGAATCGTTAATCATCGAGTCTTAGGTGTGAAATACGTATACTGCAGCGAGATATATGTATATATATATATATCGTTGATAGTTTTTACTTGTTCTCCGTTTCTTGGTCGAATAATTTATTGATTCCTCACATGAATGTCTGTTAGCAACGTTCATCATCAATATCGTAATCAATTATTAATTTCGAAGCTTTCCACGAAAGAAATCTAAAGAACAGTATAAGCAATCTTCAAAGATTCCAAGAGTTATTATTTAATTTTTAAAATGTGATGCTATTCTGAATCACGTGAAATATTTTGTCTCAAATCATTACACAATAATTAATAACGATTGCACTAGATGCGCATTTTTAGATACTTCCGCAAAATCGTTCTTTTCGTAGAAACGTAGAAATAAATTAAACTTTGAAATTTTCAATATACTTGTGTTATTAGGTAAAGTATTTTATAATTCGAAATATTTGCATTTCATTTTTATACTCAGATTAAATCAGTGTGTAACGGCTTTAATATGCATCAATGCGCACTGAATGCATCCAATTGAATTCGTTATAAAATAAAAAGACAATCATTGATAGACGATTAATTTTATCATGCAATTATTTTAGCGACTTTAAAATGACAGGCTTTTAAATTACAGATTTTACGATACGAAATTATTGTCTTCTTAGTTCGTTGATTTATACATGTTTCATTATGGAGTAGTCATTGATTATACTACAAACTGTATATACAATTACGCTATTGTATACAAAAGCCGTATTATCTACTACAATTACACCATTATGTGTTTTGTCCTCTTGAATGCTCTTTACGTGTAGCTATATGCTTGTATGCAAAGTGCAGCATATAACCCCGAATCTAAAATAGATTTTTAAGCCTTAAGCCATAAGAAATGGACAAATCACAATCAATTATTTTCGTCGCATTCGACTGTAGTTGATCAATTTCTGACGGCTTAAGGCTTAAAATGTTTATTGTAAATCCGGATTAAACTTCGAAAAGTAACAATGTAGCTGCTTACAATCATTTCCAGATTTCCCACTAAAAAGCCACTTTTTAAAAACAAATTCAATGTAGTTTTAACTCTCCAGACTTATAACGAGTTATATGATTATAACAGAAGACTGAACAAATCGTTCGTATTCATTGAATGCGTTGATATTATATCGATTTAAGACTCCTCATTAAGGTTCGCTCATTACTATTACTTCAGATAATGATATCAGAAGTAAGAGAAAGCACACAATAAAAATTCTTTCAAATTATTCGAATAAAAAATATTCTTTAATAAAGCAATATTGATAATCGATAGAATAAACTTATAAAATATACCAAAACCTTCTTCTTGTTTTGAAGAGAAATTAAATTATATTTATTTTTATATGTATTATTAATTTGATAATGTGTCATATTTATAAACATAGCTTATTTTTTATTATGTATAATTCGTTTCCAAATATATGATTATTTATTAATAAAATAGAAAAAGAATTTTAGTATATTTTACAAGTTGGTTCTATCAATTATAAGTATCTATTGTTTTGATAAAAAGAAAATTTCATGTTAATAAATTTTGCAAGAGTTTTTATTGTGTATTTTTTCACTTCTAACACAATTTAAAATAGTAGTAAGTAAACAGGAATTAATTTCTTAAAAAATTAAAAAATAAAAAATTTGTCTCGAATCATTTAATACTTTTAAATTATGTACAAATATAAATATACAATGCGATTAAGTATGCTTCGGTATTAAATCGCGACATAACTATTTTTTTCTTTTATTCATGTGATTTGTAATTCTATTTAACGTGTAAGAAGTCAATTTAAAAATAAACTGATTTCCATAATTACATGGAAGGAACGATTTTACCGAGGTATCTAAAAATTTTTAGCTAAATAGAGATCTGAAAATAATATTGTTTAGATAAAAAAATAATTATATAAAATGTTTGAACTGATTATCAAAATGTTATAACTTTTTGCAGCATTGTTACCGATGTTTCAGCATTCTATTAATTACTTCAATGGTTTAAACAATATTATTTTCAGATCTAAATCTAGAATTTTTAGATACTTTGGCGAAATCGTTCTTTCTATGTGCGTTACAACTTCGCACATGTCTCCCATGTGGCTAATCCAAGTTCCCTCCCGATCGAAAATATTTCTACCATATTTGAAAGTTTCCGGGGAACAAATGAGCATTCCTCGTACGACTTCTTGGTTGCAATGTCTATTTGCGTCTATTGACATGTATCGGTTTGTCGCTTTTTTATGAGACTGGCCGATATTTACAATTGAATACCACGAATCCGCGAAAGCTTCATTCCGGGACGAGAGCAGGAAAATATTACCTACTATAGATTTTAATATGGACATATATATGCCACAATTAATGTAATAGAAAACCGTGAGTATTAAATATATATATATATTCTTTTATGTTACTTACTCACTCTAGATAGAGTACGACATCAATAATTTCTCGAACAATAAATACAAACAATTGGCTATAAATAAAACAAAAGCATGATTTATTACTTATCTTATGTATATCGTAGTGTTTATAATTACACGGAGAAAAATGTATGATATACGCTAAAATTCTAATTTATAGAATTATTAAGTTCAAATAGAATCTACTTGTGTAAAATTTTCTTTATATATATTTTTTTTGATAAATGAGATTGTCGACAATCATTCTTACTTTATAAACAAAAAATTTTTCTTTATTGACAAAATTTACTTTACTGCGCAGTAAAAAATATATGTGTATAAAAGTTCTGAGAGTTCTTTGTGCTTGTCAATCTTGAAAATAGTGCGATTTACGGTAAGTATAATTTACTTTGAAAGTATGATTTATTTTACTATAAGATAATAATCACTTGAAATGATTATATTATAATTATAATGTACTTTTTTCTTAAATCTCCGGTATTTTTACTTTTAGGCAAATAAAATTTATCACAAATTCGGTAAAAAAAACCAGAATATTTTTATTAGTCTTATAAGGTCCATTTCTCCGTGTTATTATTTTTCTCCGTGCAATGTTTAATTAAGTAATGAATACTATATTATTATAAATTATTATTAAATTACGTTATTTTATAAGTAACTTCAATTACATAACTTCAAATACATTTTTTTTAACTTCAAATACATTTTTATCTACCAATAAATTGAAACAAACATAAATTGTAATGAAAGGTTTATAATGTGGCAAATGTCAAGCAAATATGACTGATAAGGGACCATAACCAACTCTCCCTTCAATTTTAATAAGCTTTGGATATGTTAAAGTATCGAAATAAATCGTAATCGTTACAAAAGTAAGAAACATGTATTTTTTATAAATTGCACGTTAAGAGACTCTTAAAAAAAATAGGTTTTCTTTCAGAGTGAATATCTAATGTCCGTTTTTTATTAATATAAATTAATTTTAATCTTAGTTCAACTTACGCTTCATCATTTTTTAATTCTTAGAAAAAGATAAAGAATTAATTGAACCGAGATTAACATTAATCTACATTAACAGATACAGGCATTAATATTGCAAACGCTTTGAAGCATTCTGATTGGTCAATTCGTAAGATTCTTTTTTCTAATTGATCAACGAAGCATTTGCAGCGTTAAATGGATCTTTTGTATCACATGGTGCAATTATGACGTGGTCATAAATTATTTATTAAACGTTAGAAACAATTGAAGAAAACAATAGTTGTCAAAAACAATAGTTGCGGAAGTACCGCGTCGAAATAAAAGAATATCTAATATAATGTACGAATAATTTAGACTGAAACTAATTTAAGTCACGGAAGGAGATGAAAATATTCCCAAAATTGCGGATTTACAATCGGATGTTTCATTTTTAAATAAATGTGATTTATTTAATGGATAAAACAGAAGGAAAAAGAGAAAGAGAAACTAGAGAATGAATAAGTTGAGATTATGGAGCTCGAAATATGGAGCTTTTAAGGCTTGGTTTTACATAATCTACTTAACTTATAATTTAGACTTAACCTCACTTAACTTGATGATAATGTAAGAATTATAAATTTTACATAAGTAAGGCTCTATTTGAACTTGATAATTCTATAAATTAGAATTTTAGCGTATAATATTGTACATTTTTCTCCGTAATTATAAACACTACGATATACATAAGTAATAAATCATGCTTTTGTTCCATTTATAATTAATTGTTTGTATTTATTATTCGAGAAATTATTGATGTCGTACTCTATCTAGAGTGAGAAAATAACATAAAAGAATTATGTTTTTTTAATTAGAATTAATTACTAAACTAAGGTTTTATAATGGTAACTTTAATACCTGTTTCTACCAACTATATTAACTTTAATCTTCCTTCAACTTACTCTTCATCTTTTTCTAATATTTAGAACTAGAAAAAGAATAGTTGAACCAAGAAGATTGAAATTAAACTATGTTGGTAGAAACAGACATAAAAGGTATTTACTACAAAATCATTAGTTTAGTGAATAAATAGGATAAATAGAAAAATACAATTTTTATATTATCAAATTAACCAGCAAATGAAAAGCCGGACTTAAGTATTATGTCTAACCTAAGTAAATATCGAAATATATCTGAACCGGCACATTTTACTAGTCTGCGCATTCCCGTTAATGATAGATACATAAAAAATGTTTCCAATAATAATCACATGAACGGCGCGTTAACAACGGATTGTATGCGAAGAAAAAAAAAGGAAAAAGAAAACAAAAAAAGGACTTACTTATACACAGAAAAGATCCAGCCAGCGATTCCGGACTTTCATCGGCAACACTGCTTCCCGAAGATGAACTCAAACCGGACTCGAACGACGACGACGGTGGCGGGCGTCTTCTTGTCCTCTTGTCGCGATGTGCAATTCGATCCGGTGAAATTCGGACGTGCAGATCGGCGATCGGAGAGAGATCAGAAACGAACGCATAGATGCACGTGGCGGCGAGATGACGCGATACTGTCGCAACGAACGAATCTACTTCGCGACACAATCTCACCACGCGACGGTCGCAACCAGACTGAAGTTCGTCGCCGGTCGGTGAGTCGGTCCGCCGCGCTGCTGCTACTACTACTCGTCCCTGGAAACAGCTGCTCCTCCCTCCCCTGCTGCACCGCTGGAAAACACGTCGCGACGATCACACAGTCTCACTGCGGTCTTACGACGTCGCGTAAAATGCATCTTTCCACGAGAGAACCGACACGACGCCTTCTCTCGCGAAATCGCGGTGATCCTGGCGGATGGTCGAGAAACATCTCGACGTTGATTTATCAGCGCGGAAGAGAAATCACCCGCGCGACGACGCGCGCACACGCAGGCGACGAATGGAGAAGCTTGGAAATTTCACGATAAAATAGAAACTTTTCGTTATCCGCTTTTCAGGATTTGCGACGTAAATCCGGGAATGCGGAAAGAACGATTTTGTTGAAATATCTAAAAATTTAGCTGGATTCACAGTTGAAAAATTTAAATTTTACATGTTTTACATGTTCCGAACGGTTCACTCAATTTTTATTGATTCAATACAAAATGGATGTGCAAAAAAGTGACATAAATATTATGTAAAAAGTTAATTCAAAAAATATCATATTGACACAATCATATTTCTTCATTAAATTTAACATTTATAATATGTAATATACATTTTTTATTTATCTTAGAATTTATTTTATTTTATATTTTAAAAAATTATTTTTGTTTATTACTTGTTAATTTACTCATAAATTATATTTAACACTAAATAATGTTGAATATCAATTTATCTCAAAATATTCAAATAACGTTAATCACATTAAATTAATTAATAATCAGAGATATTAAAAATTCAACACAAAATTTTAATAAGGACTTGAGTGGACCGTTTCGAACATAAATGTTTTTTACTGTGTAAAATCTAAAAATAGTTTTGTTAAACATAAAAATAATTACGCTCAAGTCGATTGTTAGAATAATAATTTTTTGTGGCATTACTCATTATGCTTGAGTTTCCCGCATAATTATTTTAATAGTTCCAAGAAAATTATTTTCAGATTTCTACATAGCTGAGTTTTTAGATATTCTAAGGATATTTTAACAAAATCATTCTTTCCGTGTAGATCTCCCTGCAATTCCGGATTGAGAATAACTTCCAAATATTGGTCCTGTTTTCTCACTTGATGTTTGACACTCTCGTTTGAAAATAAACGATCGGTGTGAAGATAGTTATGATTCGTTTTTATGACTCTTGAAAAGCTTTCGTTTCGCGAACGGAAAATATAGATCTGTTCGTATTACTTACCCTTTTTGCATTCAAAATCTTTATTTTCTTTCTCTCCAACACACACACACGCACGCACGCACGCACGCACGCACATCTAAGTACATACTTATCTTATTTTTAGTATAAAAATTTTTT
>Ga0157364_1008845_pt1 | contig 10436 bp, 4 predicted proteins | sample AttsexASBM2_FD_111476 | JGI IMG/M metagenome (GOLD analysis project Ga0157364, IMG submission 111476) | Fungus gardens microbial communities from leaf cutter ant in Ribeirão Preto, State of São Paulo, Brazil - Atta sexdens ASBM2 | ecosystem: Host-associated > Fungi > Mycelium > Unclassified ... | reverse complement strand
TTTTTTAAGTTTCCATATTTCTTTGTTTATGAATTATTACTTTATTAACAAGTTATAATTATAAGTCAACTGTTTTTTAGCTACTAAATTGGTATGCAAAGTTGACTTATTTTCCCTTTTATTCCCAGTCCTCTTTCAGTATTATACAATAGTAGATGCAATATAAATTTAAATTTTGCAATTTGTAAAACAAGTTTGAGTTATTTATGGGTAAAAATCCATTTGATAGCGGGATATTCTATATGTTTTTAGCGTTATCGTAATCGTACGTTTATTGACGTTTAACTAAATGTAATGGTTTTTATTCTGTGCGATAGAACAGTTTCAAGAATGATTGAGAAGCAATCCAAGAGGAACGAGGAACAGGGAAAGGCGAAAATAGTGATGCGAGTGTAACTAGCAACTTTTGCGAAGTGCCTTTCAGCGATTAAGGAAAAACTTTCGCGATTTACAGTGGATTCTAAAAAGAACCGCAGACCTCGACGGTCCAATCGAAGATTTACGACTGAAATAGTTATTTGAACTTTATATCTTTCTCAATAAGTTTCAAAATGTAGATGGCTTCGAATGTCGAGCATAAAACATATTCGTTTAATTATGACAAAAGATAAGCAAAATTATCATAGAAAAAAAATATTGTATACTTCTAATTTATTAATTATTTCTTATGATTTGAGAGTAAAAGTAATTTTTATGTCATACGTTAAATTTCTAAATTTACTTTTCAAATGTAAAAATAGAAGTTTTTGAGTTTAAAGATATTTGTCACTTTCTTGGAAACGACTGTCTCAGAAACTTTGGGTTAATTTATTTGGTTTGTTACGCAAGCTAAAGTATTACTTTTCTAATTTATTTCCACACTGTAAAAGATGAATTAATATACGTAGTGCCTGCAATATTATTTTCCTCGATAACTCAAATAATAAGTGTCAATTTAAATCTTCCTGTCTTCAGATTCTAGCGATAAATGCCCAAAAACAGTCAGCCCTAATTTCGAATCCATTACAAGGCTAATCGCTGTTATCTTCCTTCCCTTTTTAGGTGCGTTTCTAGGAGAGAGTTCCCTTTCTAAGTGCGTGAGAAATTAGGGCAGAGCTTTTATCCCTCAAGCCCGATTTTTCTCTTTTACGTTATTCTGTTCCTTTACTCTGCGAATGAAGAATCATTAGATGTGAGAATTTGCGCGAAGATAAAAATTCTTCGTACAACAAAAGTGAAATCTGTGAATCTTTTCGTATTTAACGATCGTGACTGTAACAAATCGCGCCAATTTAAGTGAAGGCAAAAGAGATCGCTTACACACTCAGCAAACTCTTTATAATTTCGTCATGTTGCATGACATATGTTCAGCGAGAAATTAATTCATGCTTGAATTACGTAACGCGCAGAATTTTGCGGTGAAATTTCAGTTAAACACGTACTTGGCTTCAGCTAAGAGTGGATTTGTGGCAACAAAAATCGACCTATGATACAAATTATAGTATTAATTCCGCGTAATAACATTGCAGCAAATGGATTCATTTATTCAGTTTCATGTTCGCAAACACATACAAGATCGACAAAGTATACATTTATTACATTTATGTATATACAGAATGAATCAAAGCCAAAATGTAGATTATTCAGTATATTTAATGCTTATCCTATTTAATATGAAGCGATTATAATAGTGTAACGTAGAAGAATAAATCATATTTGATAATACATGTTATGAGATACAATATAATGGGATAATGGAAGTAGCTAGTAATTATTTAATCGAGATTATTGAACCTTGCTTGAATTACAAATCATCGATTAATAAATATTGTATTTCTTAGATTTTTGATATTATAATTTGGGATATTATAAATATGCAGAAGAGTTATTTTAATGACAGGATTTCTAATAAATATAATTGTTTCCTAAATTTTTTTCTTAAACATCTTAATTTAAATCTTAAGAAAGTCTAATAGATTTTTATATTCCACGTTTTAAAAACGATTACAAGATATTTTCTATAATTAATAATTAATTATAACATAATCTAATTATAGCAATAGTTATTATTATTACAATTATTATAATCAGAATACCATAATTCTTTTTATTAATTGCTTTATCGAATAATTAATCATTTGATATTTATGCAATTTCTAAAATAATAAATTAATTAATGTTTTTAAGTAGTATTGTATTTTTCATTTCGCTGCATAATCGTCGTTCGAGAACAAAGTATTACATTAGGCATTGTCCGAACACCTGTGTGATCTATTAATTCCTTAATGAATTAATTAATTATTTGCGCTTTTGTCGTAGCAGTTATCAAGTCGCCATCGAACAAGATTTATCTTTACCATTTCACGCATCATATCATTGGCATTAATTAATCTTCCTCGTTGTCATTCGCGATTACATCGTAAAAAGCGGCACTGTGAGATTGATCACCTGTTCCGTATGGCAATTATTTCTCGTAATCCACTGCCATTTCCGAGCCTCTTATAATTTTCGGTTAATGATACATTGAATTTTGTTACCACATCGCTGAGTAAAACGAATTACGCGATGCCTTCAACAGTTTTCCGCGTATAATAAACAGTACTTTTTCTTCCGGATAAAGAGAGTTTTGCGTCGTTCCAAAATTAATTTTGATGGATCGATTTTACACGACATTACATCTTCATTATGATAACATTGCGCTCCACATTATTATGTAAAGCGAAATAAATAATTATATCAATAAAACAGAATAAATAAAGATATTAATAAAGACGCGAAGAGAGAAATTTCTTTTCAAAATGCACTGAAAGAAAAATGTTTATTGTAATTACAGTATTTCTAACTATTGTATAATTACATGATAAAATAATTATGGCTATAGGAGCTCTATTTTTATAGCTAGTTTGCTGTAAGTTATATTCATAATCATTCTATAAAAAAATATTATATATAATTAACATCGAAAATAATTAGTAAATTATAAAGTTAGATGATAATTGCAATCTTTTTTTCTTAAATAATAATAAAATAAATAAAAATACAATTTTTATGTTTTTTTACAGTTCAGTAGTCTGTCATAGAATTTTTAAATCTCTTAAAATTGAAGATTGATTTCGACTTGAATATTAAAAAAATTATTAAAAATTAATTACATTATAAATTAATATTTTAATCAATAATTTTAATAAAACTCAATTGAAGTTTATCATTTTAAATTAAACAAATTAAAATTAATTTATTTGCTCGTTTTCTTATGTTTACATTTTAAATTTAAATAGTTGTAATTATTTTTTTCAATAACTCAAAAGCTATTATTTTTATTTTTAAATATTTTTTTTAGTCTAACTATATTTGTACCATTGAGAAAAGTTATGCTGGCTTCATTTTATTCTCTACATATATTGACATGTACATTAAAATACAACTGTTGCAAATAAATTAGAAAAATTGTAATATTTGCAAATTCTCTGTATAACTAGAGTTCGATATTTTTGTTTATTAAATTGTCTTTAATAAAGATCGATTTAATGCGTTAGTTGTGCAAATGAAAATCATGGTATTAAAAAGTTGCAAAATGCATTGCGAGAGACAAATTTTCCTACGGAAATACGCTGACAAGTACATTGAAGTAAAATAACATTTGTAGTTGTAAATAATAGCAGGATTATATATTTGTATAACAACTAAAAATGCGCACAGAATATTTTTATGCATTTTCCAGTTAAAAAGGCAGATCGAAATAATGGAGCTAAGTATTTTCATGAAATCACAGCAATCACTGATTGATCAAAAGAAAGAATTTGCAATGAACATGTCGAAAAGAAAGAATTCACGTCGCAAAAATAGATTTCGTAGATATCTCATAAATGATTTAATTCTAGCTGCGGATATAGCGAACACGAGGAATACGATTAATTAATGAGACGCTGACACGTATCTGGATGCAGCTACGTGGATGCAACATTCCATCGTGGTCAATGCGTTTTGTTGGCACGCATGAACGCATCTTGAATGGAACGTGCGGATAATCAGATTGGAAAGTATGATCCATTATATCGAGTATTTGTTTATTTTTCATTTTTTTTTCCTGTTGTTTTTATCAAACAGAGCAGTGCGATAAATTTGCCCGCGCGACTGGAATGTCGATCGTCTGTCGTCGAATGAATGCAATCGAATATTTGGACACGTTTCTATTAATCGGACTTCGTGTTTTAAAATTTGTAAATTTAATGGACTCACTATTGCATAAGCTTCACTTTTGCAAAAATTTATAAATATGTACATATGATTCTACATATTTAACGTTAAGTAACATTCCCTTTTGTAAAATTAAATAAAATTCATATTATGTTATTATATATATTTTTCAGACGACAATAAAGATTAAATATTTTTAGATACACTGAAAGAAAAAAATTGGTTGATGCAACAATTTAGATAATAAAATATGGCATAGCATTTTTAATCGGCAATCAGTTTTTGGTTGTAGCAGCAAATTTTTAGTTACCTCGAAATCATATATTGACATTGCAGATAGACTAACGCAACTAAAAATTTGCTGTTACAACCAAAAATTTGTTGCTGCAGCCGATTAAAAATGCTATGTCATATTTTATTATCTAAATTGTTGCAGCAACCTATTTTTGCTTTCAGTGTACATTAGTTTTACGCAAAAAACAATAACTTATAAATAAATAATAAAAAAACGTGTTATTAATGTTAACATTAATAATAGTATCAATAATAATAAAAAATTTTTTGTTAAATATTTGAAGATCACATATTCTTCTTTTAAAGGTTAACAGATAATTATAACATTTTGTATATAATGAGAAATAAAGAGATTCAATAATTACTTATTTAATAATTATCTAGTACATAAAATGTAAAAAAAATTTATATGAGTAACACAATAAGTGAGATACTAAATATAGTTGAGACTGGATCTTGGTGTCTAATAATACTTCTATATAAATTATAAATTATTACATTTTCCGGTTATATAAACTGCTATCGGATTTGAATCATAAACGGAATTGCAATCATAAACAGAAATAAAAATATTCGCAATTTAATAATGATACTAAATATTTTAAAACACTGCAAAGAACGTATATGAACTAAATATTCTTATAAATATCCTTATAAACATTCTTATAAATATTCTTGTAAATATTCTTATAAATATCCAATTATAATGTAAATGTATAAGATTGATCAGGTGACAGAAGATCGGAATAATAACGAGAGTAATAGAACAGTCATGAAATAGCTAATTTGAATCCCGATCAACTCCGTTAATTTTTTCCATCTTTTATAGGTATAAATTTAAATATTCTCAAAAAAGCCAATTATCGGAAAATTAATTGAGTATTAAAGCGGTATTGATAAACTGTCTGATTTAATGGATAGAGAGTATCAAAACTGTCAAGACAATAAATACAAATAGCTGATGTATCAAACTGACTTGTCATAGAGAGTCAATCGTTTAAAACGTTTCATTCCTATTAAGTAAATAATGACGTCCCACTACAAAATGTCACAGCCCACTCGATCGTGTCATCGGCATGCCGTATTCAAGAAAATTGTTTCATTATCTGGTACGTGCTTGAAAATAACTCAGTTTGACGCAAGCAAATTGCGCCAGTAAATGCTAAATAAAGAACAGATGAATATCATAAATTAAATACTAAATCTGTAATTATATAAGCTTTTATTTATTTCTGTAAAAAATATACGTATAATAAATAAATATCTTAAAACTATTAATTAGATACATGATAAATTTGTGGATACATACTAACAAACCTTGTTTGATTAAATAAACTTGTATAATAATCAAATTAAAGCTTTTTAAATAAAATTATTATATATAAAGTAAACAGCTATATATTAATACATATGTATATATAGAGAAATTTATAATTCGGAAAAATAAGAATAATAATAAATTTATAGAGAATTTCGGTAAAGATTTTTGATAGACATTAATTTTTTTGGCATGCAGTATGAATCTTTTGTGCGTAAAATCGTTATAAAATCGGCATAAAATAAAATGACAGAACAGGGAAAAGATTTTCAAAGGTCAAAAATTTGGATTGACGTTCCGGAAATTTTGGCCATCATTCACTGCACGACAATACATTAGCGGAAAATTCAACGACCGGATTAAACACGATCGCCGTGCATCAAGTCGATGTAATAACAACAGGTTCGTGGTGGCGGCGATGCATTTACGCCATAGAGAAAAACAGCAAAACACTCGCGTTGAATAATGCAAGACAAACGGAAGAGAGAAAGAGAGAGAGAGAGAGAGAGAGAGAGAGAGGGAACGAGAGAAAAAGAGGTAGAAAGAGTCGCATCTCGTATTTGTACAACTGATCGCTGAATATTTAGTGATGTGTTTATCCGATTCATGATCTCGCGTTTTGAGCTGCATCACGTTCACTTTGGCGTATTGCAAATGTTATCAAACTCACTCGTGTTTGTCGAATTATCGTGCGTCTCTGCGTATAAATTTCTCGAAAGTTGCAAGTTTATTCGATTTGAAAAGAGTCCATTGGCGTAAATGATGTGAAGTGAAGCTATTCTCAACGGTGGCTTTCTCGTGATCGCTCAGAACCTTTTTAAATTGCGCTACGATTTTGTAAATATCTATTTTCCAATAGTTATCATACAGATCATAACAAATATTTGTAAATAACATATATACTGGTGTGGAAATAAAATCCGCGCCGAATTGTTTGGTCTAGTTGCTGTGCTACTACGTTTTAATATTCTCGAAAAAAAGTCGAAATCATTGGGAGATTTAAATGTTGTTTTGTTTGAAATATCAGGGGGAGGGAAGGGCTTTAAAATCTGTCACTGGATGTTATGAGTAAGTCAGAAAAAAATATTTTTGACTGCGTCATTACAACTATGCTATTTGTTATCGAAAATATCGGGAGATCGATCTGGATCACCAATAATGCCGCGGATGTTGGTAATCGTTTCGGTCATAACGTTATAGAAACAGCCATGTGTGCTTTCGTCTCTTATCTTCTCTTTCCAACCTTTTTACCCCTCTTCTTCGTCGTGCATTCAGATATTAAAGTTTGTTCATCGTGATTTCATATTCAGAGTGTGCCTCTAGGCCAATGTTTGCATCATTTTGGATTCCTCCTGCTACCCTTATTTCTCTTCTTTCAGTCTTGGACCATCCTACAACCAACCTCTCTTATTCTCGTTGTCACTCATCTTTTCAGTCGCGATATCGCCGGATTCGCGAGATGAAGAAGAGAGATTGTCCTTTGATTTCATTGATGCTTTAACTATACCATTCAGCTCTTTAAAAAATCGACTGTGCAGTTATTGAAAATTAAGCGTCTATTTATTAACTCTGGAAATAAGCGGTGATGTGAATACGAGAAAAGTTTTTACAAGACATTTTTCCTCTAAAAACTCTCAACCTTTCTCTTTTGCTGTATGCATTTAATTATAAGTAAAATCTCTAATTAGAAACGATACATTATGTATGCAACGTTTTCGCAACATTGCATATGTTTTGCTTTTTTTTCTGCAACGGCGTTCATTAAACAAGTGCATATATAGCGCGCATGATGAAGAGACATTTCATAGCAAACTGATGCATATTTGCGGAACTGCCAGCTATACGATATATCGGACAACCTTCCGTTGTCCTTTTTGTTAGCTGGTGATTCTATTAAAGCCCATCAAAACGCCTATGTTTGTCCTCATTTGCATCGGACCGCGAGTTAACAATACACAATTCTAATTCACTGCGCTGTCCGTCGCCGTGTAACGACATTATCGAGCGCTGTTCGCGCCTTCCCTGTATGGCATAATTTCCATGTTGCACTCTGTTCGTCGCTTCTGCATTGACGTTCTATCTATTCCTTTCCAGATATGGTCGATATGCTTTGGAATATTACCTATTCGGAATATCACCTCCATATGACCTATTTACACGCGCCAAAGGCCTTTTCGAAAGAATTGTTGGGAGATTCAGGATACTTTACGATACCAAGATCCGAAATAATTTACGCAGATATTCCAAGAAACAAAATTTTTTACGTGCTGGCATATACACATCCTTATGCATCTTAAATATCAATTCGCGTAGTCCTCGTGTAAGCGTCGGTTTCGCTTATCTTCAAGACGTCATGCAAAATTCAGTCTTGTCCGAGCTTGTTGCATAAGAATCGTTCATTTCCTTGTGAAGTTATGTATGCCCAAAGAGGAGTCTCGGGAATCGGTTTCAACTGCTTAAATTTTAAGACGACTGAAATTGTAGCGCAAACATCGACTGCAACGAAGGCTGTACACACTTCTTGGAAAATGGATTTCTCTATTCTTATTTCGTCACACGTCACTGTGAATTGTTCTCTGTGTTTATTTATTGTGGTAGTAGAAGTTTAGTCGCTGTTGAACAATTGGAATTTTTTTCCAAATATATCAAGAGAGTTAATTTATTGAATTGATGTAAAACCGAATGTTTTTGTCAATGAAGAAATCTTAAATTGGTAAATGCACGCAAAGCAAAGAAGATCGATGATATTTTTTTAATAACAAAAGCTGCTGTAGATTTTTAAAAAATATAATATTTGTTTTATTATATATTGTTAAGAAACTGAAAATTTATTATATTGTTCTTGTTTACTAAAAGATTAATTACATCGATTTTAATTATATGATGTGATGAATAATTTTAATATTTATATAAATTTTATTTTATTAAGATATTTTTTACTGATGTGAAAATTATTTACATGAATCATGTCAATCTTTTGGTGAACAAGAACAATATAATAAATTTTCAATTTCTTAATGATATAATAAAACAAATATATTTTTTAATAATTTTACTGCAGCTTTTGTTATTTAAAAAAAAATCTTACATTGTTACATGTTTCAATTCAAATTATTCTAGTTGACTTGAAATCATATTTCTTTTCTAAGATGATGTCTCCAGATGTTTTCTGTATTTTGTCACAAATTGAATCGTTGCGAGAAATTTTCTCGATTTCGTGTGAAAGAATAGTGGAGATGTTTACCTTTTTGATCCAGCTTTTCCAGAGATCTCGATCCCAAGGATGATGGAAGCCCAGATACAGATGCCTGGTTTCACGATGGTGATTCTCTTCAGGGTGTTGGCTCACATGGCACTGTTGAGTGACCCTGGGAAACCCAGTGACACGCAAAACGAGTTTGCCCAGACGTGACGGCGCATAGCATACCGCGCCACCTCCGCCGCTCAGTTCCATCCATTCTGCTCGTGATTCCGGACAAGCTGAGGGAAAACGCGTTTGTCTCGTTATTTATCAGTCCTTTGATAAATTGGGAGCATGTATAAGCGCGGTTACGACGACACCGCGCCATCATGAGAAGTATCACAGGGATAAATAGATAGATAAAGGTGTTTATTATAGTATTGTAAAACAAACCCTCTAAGGGGTCATACTACATAAACATAAAAAAAAGTGTAGGAACAAAAATATATAAATAACGGAAATAATATAGCAAAAGTAATATTAATAAAAATAAAATATAAAAATAAACTTTTTTATAAAGCTTGAGAAATATTACAGAGTGAGACGGGAATGAGAAGCTGCAACAAAATTAAAATTAAGAAAAGAAAAAGAGAAAAAAAAATAAAGAGAAGTTAAAATAAGAGTAAAAATAAAAATTAATCCGTCTCACAAGTGGAAAAATATAAAGTAAAATATTTTCTCGAATAATAATAGAAGAAATGTAAATAAAATACCTTATTTTTAATTATTACAAGAAAATTTTGTAATTCTAATTTGTGTTTCTCAATTAAATTGCTTATGGCTGAAAAATTACCAGTACGAGATGATACCAAAGTGTGCGATCATCGTTTTTTTTTTTCGTTTGTATCGGTTGACAAAAGCAATTTTTGACACGAGTGCACTATTCTTCCGATAAACATTTACTTTAGGCATATTGATATGTGTTAAGCGCGTATCGACATGAAGCTTCAACGCTTCGAATTTCGAATTTCTACGTGCTTGACATGTTTTAGGCGCGCGTGGCGGAGGGACGACTCCATTTCTTGCCCCGAGAGACCAACGGCGGAGTCTAATTACGTTGAGCTACGCCGAGAATGCCGGACGGTCATTGATATTCCGATGACGGCCAGTTACATTCCACGGCGTCGGCTTTCAGGGAACATCCATCACCGACCGGTACATTCTCGCAGATACAAACGCCATTGGGTATTATCGAATTTTTACCCTTCTCCCAGGAAAAACAGTACCAGACTTTTGGCGATCCGATACAAAATATTCGGAGCGATAGATCACAAAATACCGGAGAACGCGACGCTCTATCTACAAACAGACGCTTGTACGATTATAGGATTAGATTCAGGTGGAGAATTCTTTTTGGGAATCTCAAGAGATCTCGTTTCAATTAATAGAATTAATAAAACGTACGAC